>Ga0055584_100000158_pt1 | contig 63753 bp, 47 predicted proteins | sample OSDHelmetaG_FD_58716 | JGI IMG/M metagenome (GOLD analysis project Ga0055584, IMG submission 58716) | Pelagic marine sediment microbial communities from the LTER site Helgoland, North Sea, for post-phytoplankton bloom and carbon turnover... | ecosystem: Environmental > Aquatic > Marine >... | reverse complement strand
CTAGGGGCTAGGGGGTGAGTTTTGATTGCTGGCTTCGTTGAAGGCTTCTTTTAGCGGGCTAATTAATTTAGCTGGGGGTTGGAAAGAACATTATCCATAAACTCTATGGTGACCAAAGGTCATACTGCTGTGAAGGGAACTTTTCCCCACCTTCGCGGTTGCTTTTGAGGCGTGGGAATAGATGATCTGAAGAAACAGTTTGAAAAGAGTCCGCAAATTGCCCAATTTGACCTCGGACCCGGGCTAGCTGCGTCCGTTCGTCACCGATTGAAGGGCGTCGCCGGCTCTGCCTTAAGCTTTATCGCCGCCGCGGCGTTTAAGAAACACCACGTCCATCACCTCTTGGTCCTCAACGACCGAGAAGAAGCAGCCTACTTTTACAACGACCTTCAAAACCTCATTTCTCCCAACCGGGTGTTCTTCTTTCCGCACAGCGAAAAGTTGCCCTACGAGCACCACGACCTGGATGACGAGCATTTTACTGGAAAGAAAAGCGAAGGAGAAAGCGGCCTGATGCGCGCCGAAGTGCTGAGCGCCGTCAATACACGCAAACGACACTTTGTGATCGTGAGCTACGCGGAAGCTTTGTCGGAAAAGGTGGTCACCAAACAGAGCCTGGTCAAGAACACACTCACCATTCAAGTGGGCGATGGGCTGTCACAAGAATTCATCAATGAAATGATGGAGGAGTTGGAGTTTGAGCGCACCGATTACGTCTATGAACCTGGCCAGTTCGCCATCCGGGGAGGTATCGTAGATATTTGGAGTTTCTCCAACGAAAGGCCATTCCGTGTAGAGTTGTTTGGCGAAGAAGTGGACAGCTTGAGGACTTTCGATCCGGTGACCCAATTGAGCGTCAAGGACCACGGCCACATCAGCATCATTCCTGATGTGCAGAAGCAAGCCATGAAGGAAGTCCGACAGTCCTTTCTAGAATATTTGCCAGATGACACGGCCATCTGGTTGAAGAATTTCGAACTCATCCAAGATTATGTACAGAAGGCTTTCGAACGTGCACAAGAGAAGTTTGATGGCTTGAAGACTTCGGTGAGGCAATTGGCGCCTGACGAGATTTACTTGAGTGAGGAAGGCTACCTCGATGAGTTGTCGAAGTTCAGCATAGTGGAGTTTGACCGGCCAAGTATTTTCAAGGCGGATGTGGAGATACGATTCAACCAAACCCCGCAGGCTTCGTTTAACAAGAACTTCGACTTGCTCATCAGCGACCTTGCCAACCATACTCGTAACGGGTTCTACAATTACATTTTCGCTTCCAATCCAAAGCAGATCGCGCGGCTGCATCAGATATTCGAAGACATCCTCACCAACCGAGAAACGGAGGAAAAGCCCTTCGACTTTGAAGGGGTAAATACGGCGATACACGAAGGCTTCATCGATCATGAACTAAAGCTCGTTTGCTATACGGATCACCAGCTCTTTGAGCGTTACCACCGCTATCGCCTCAAGGAAGGTTTCGCGGACGCAGAACGGCAGATTACGCTGAAAGAACTCACGGACCTGCAGCCGGGAGATTACGTGGTGCATATTGACCATGGCGTTGGCCAGTATTCGGGCATTCAAAAAATCGAGGTGAATGGGAAGACGCAGGAAGCCATTCGCTTGATTTACTCAGGAGGAGATGTGCTCTACGTCAGCATTCATTCGCTGCACCGCATTTCAAAATTTGTCGGGAAAGAAGGCACCGCACCGAAGATCAATAAGCTGGGGTCGAATGCATGGCAGAACCTGAAGAACAAGACCAAGAAAAAGGTCAAGGAAATCGCCTACGATTTGATCAAGTTGTATGCAGAACGAAAGATGAAAGAAGGCTTTGCCTATCATCCGGACACCTACCTACAAACTGAACTCGAGAGCTCTTTCATTTACGAAGACACCCCTGACCAAGAGAAATCCACTGCTGCGATCAAAGCCGACATGGAGAAACCCTATCCGATGGATCGGTTGGTGTGCGGTGATGTGGGCTTTGGTAAAACAGAGGTGGCGATTCGAGCTGCGTTCAAAGCGGCGACGGATGGAAAGCAAGTGGCAGTGCTAGCGCCAACGACCATCCTTACCATGCAGCACGCCAAAACCTTCAAAGAGCGGCTCAAAGAATTTCCGGTGACGGTAGATTACATCAACCGCTTCAGATCTGCTAAGCAGCAAAAGGAAACCCTCCAACGTCTGGCGGAGGGTAAGATCGACATCCTCATCGGCACGCACCGTTTGGTGAGCAAGGATGTCAAATTCAAAGACCTGGGCTTGATGATCATTGACGAGGAACAGAAGTTTGGCGTGAGCGTAAAAGACAAGCTGAAAATGATGAAGGTGAACGTGGACACCCTCACCCTTACGGCAACTCCCATTCCGCGGACCTTGCAGTTCTCGTTGATGGGCGCGCGCGACTTGAGCATCATCAATACACCCCCGCCAAACCGCTATCCGGTGCAGACCGAGTTGCACACCTTCAACGAAGCCGTCATCAAGGATGCGATCTACGCTGAACTAACCCGAAATGGGCAAGTATTCTTTATACACAACCGCATTCAAAACATCGGTGAAGTCTGCGCCATGATCAAGAAGATAGTCCCTGAAGCCAGCATCGAGTTTGCCCATGGGCAACTGGAGGGGCATCAGCTGGAGGAAATCATGCTGCGTTTCATCGAAGGCGATTTTGACGTGTTGGTTTCAACTTCCATCATTGAAAGTGGCCTGGACATTCCCAATGCCAACACCATCATCATCAACCAAGCCCAAAACTTCGGTTTGAGCGATCTGCACCAAATGCGGGGAAGGGTGGGTAGGAGCAACCGAAAGGCTTTTTGTTATTTACTGTGTCCGCCGATGAGTTCACTCACCAATGAAGCAAGAAAGAGACTAACCGCCATTGAGCAATTCAGTGAATTGGGCAGCGGATTCAACATTGCCATGCGCGACTTGGATATTAGAGGTGCTGGAAACCTGTTGGGAGGAGAACAAAGCGGATTCATCACCGACATCGGTTACGAGACCTACCAGAAGATCTTGGAAGAGGCGATGGAAGAATTGAAAGAGACCGAATTCAAGGGGCTGTTTGAAGAAGACAAGGACCGAGAATACGTCAAGGACTGCCAGTTAGAAACGGACCTAGAAGTACTGATTCCAGACGACTACATCAACAACATCACCGAGCGGATGAGCGTCTACCGCAAAATGGCCGAGGTAGATGATGAAGCTGGCTTGGAGTTGTTTACGAAGGGTTTAGAAGACCGATTTGGACCGATCACCCCGTCGGTGGAGCGACTGCTGAAATCCAAGCGCTTGATTTGGGCGGGCAAGGACATCGGCTTTGAAAAGGTGGTGTTCAAGAACAAGAAATTAATTTGCTACTTCTTACCGGATAAGGACTCCAAGTACTTCCAATCTCCCAAGTTTGAGAAGGTCTTGATGTTCGTCCAAAGCAACCCAAACCGAGTGCAACTCCGTGAAAAGAACGATCGTCTGAGTCTGGTTTTTGCCAACATCAGCACACTGGAGAAAGCGATTGACACCTTGGAAGAGGTGTTGAAGTTGGGGTGATTTAACGCTGCGCGTCAATTACTCTTTTTCTTCTTCTAACACTGTTCTTTTGGCTTTACCCAAAAGAACCAAAAGGTCAAGGCTTTGGAGACGGTTTCACTCCGCTTCTTTGTCTAGCCTAACCTCGGCCGAGTGATCTCCTTCGCATCCGCTTCGGAGCTTCTCGGTCTCGCTAAGGCTAGCCTGCGGTTCTCGCGAAACCGTCTCCAAGGCCGGTCAAGTTTTAAAGTTGAGAGCGGCCTTGGAAGCGTTGAGTGTTCTGATCGAAGTGAATTCCTAGTAAGACCGGGCAGCTCCCGAGTGGGCGAGGGAGATCACCCGGCCGCACTTGGGCTTTAGGAAGAGTAGGTTGCTCAACGCTTCCGAAGCCTTGAATTTTTGCTTCTTTTTCATCAAGAAAAAAGAACAAGAACCATCATCACCTCATCAAACTAAAACTTCCCCGATATTCCTCCGCAACGCCGTTGTCATCTGTAAAGGACAGTACAAAAAAGTAAGTCCCCGCAGCTTCATGCTAGACCAACATCCAAACAATCACCGCATACCGCGCTGCCTTCCCAACCGTCATCCAAAAAGCAGTACGCCAAACGTTTACTTTGAAGATGCCTAGCGCAACGGCAATCACATCGCCTATGAACGGGGCCCACGCCATCAAGGCAGTGTAGGCTCCAAAGCGATCGAGTTGATGCTTCCAGCTGCGGACCTTCTCTTCTTTCACGCGTAAGTACCGACCGATGCTTTGCCAATTGCCTAGGTAACCGAGGCCATAGCTAGACATGCCTCCGAGGGTGTTGCCGATCGTTGCCACAAAAAAGGACGTAACCGGATCGAATCCGCCCAGAACCATCGCTGCCAAGATGGCTTCGGAACTGAACGGAATGACAGTGGCCGCCAGGAAGGTGGCGATGAACAATCCTGCATATCCGAGTTCAATCCATTCCAATGTGCATCAATATTGTACCTTTTGGTCCTTGTCTTTCAAAGTAGGGGGCAATATTAAGCGAGTATTAAGTTGTGCAGCTAAATCGCAAATATTTCTTACTTAGTGTGAAAAATACACTAAGTCTGGATATATTTGGTCGAACAAGTATTTTATGACAGCCAATCAACATCAACAAATGGACGACTTCGACCTCATCATATTCGGTGGGGACGGTGACTTGTCGTTCAGAAAGATTTACCCGGCGCTCTATCACCGACTCAACGAGCAGCAGATAGACGACGGAAGTCGGATCCTCGCCGTTTCGAGGACCGATCAAACCCAAAAGGAGTTCCAAGAAAGGCTCAAAGCCAAGCTGGAAGAGTACGTCAAAGACATCGATCAGGACGTCCTCAAACGCCTGCTAAAAATGGTATCCCACGGCACAGTAGATACAGGCAATGGCAAGCAAAGCAAATTCACCAAGGACTGGTTTGAAAAGGCAAGCCAAGAGATTCGGGTATTTTACCTCGCCACTCCAGCCACCGCCTTTGGTTCCATTTGTAAGTTCTTGCACGACGAAGGCTACATCTCAGAAGGCGCGCGTGTGGTCCTTGAAAAACCACTCGGAACCGACCTAAAGACATCCGAAGAAGTCAACGATCAAGTAGCCAAATATTTTGACGAAGAACAGATCTACCGCATCGATCACTACCTCGGAAAAGAGACGGTACAAAATCTTATGGTACTGCGTTTTGCCAACAACATTTTTGAGCGTTCGTGGAACGCACAAGAGATTGACAACATTCAAATCACCGTTGCGGAGTCGCTAGGAGTAGGAACACGCGGTGGATTTTACGACAACTACGGCGCATTACGCGACATGGTGCAGAATCACCTGCTCCAGCTGCTTTGCCTGATTGCAATGGAGCCCCCCGGCATCCTAGAGGCCGATGAGGTGCGCGACGAAAAGCTCAAGGTACTCAAAGCGCTGCGTCCTTATGACAAAGAGACCATCCAAACGGATACCGTCAGGGGTCAATACACCCGAGGCAAGACCGATGAAGGATCGCTCCCTTCGTACCTAGAGGAAATAGACAAATACGATTCAGAAACCGAGACGTTTGTGGCCCTAAAGGCATATGTCGACAACTGGCGATGGGGCGGCGTTCCGTTTTACTTGCGTACGGGTAAGCGACTTCCGAATCGTTATTCGGAGATCGTGATCAACTTCAAGCATGTACCGCACAACATTTTCCCTGAAAAGAAAGACATCGCCAACAACCGACTCACCATTCGCCTTCAACCGGAAGAGCGCATCGAATTGGTACAGATGGTCAAGATTCCTGGTCCGGGGGGGTATCGATACAAACCTTTCTCGTTGGAGTTGGATTATGCAGAGCACTTTGAAAATCGTTTTCCAGAGGCTTATGAGCGCTTGTTGATGGACGTAGTCCGTGGAAATCAAACGCTCTTCATGCGCCGCGATGAAGTCAAAGCATCTTGGACGTGGATTGAAACCATTTTGAACAATTGGAAGCACGAAACCAACCCGAATATCTTGTACGAAGCGGGTACTTGGGGCCCTGGAGACCGCGTGATGGACGAAGGAAGCGAGTGGGTCAAGTCGCGTCATGTGTTGAAAGTCCAAAAACAAGGCGGGTCGGATGAGAAATAGGGAAGAACTAGAGGAACAGCTGGTTGCTGGGATCGTAGATGCTTTGAACATAGACATTGATGAGCGCGGGAAGGCATCCTTGCTGGTTTCTGGAGGGTCAACGCCAAAGGACCTTTTTCAAAAGCTTTCCGAAGCAGACCTCGAGTGGTCTAAGGTGTTCATCTCATTGGTAGATGAGCGTTTCTTACCCGATGGCCATAAGGATCAAAATGGAACCATGGTGAAGTCACTTCTGCTTAAAAACCATGCGGCGGATGCTCAATTCATTCCTTTGGTAAGTAATGCGGACGACCCAAAGGCCAACTTGCATCAAGCCAAGGAGGACGTTAAGCAACTTCCACGTCCGTTCACGGTTGTGATTTTGGGCATGGGAGGCGACGGTCATACGGCTAGCCTCTTCCCTCAAGCACCGCAACTAGATGTGGGTATGGACTTGGACTCAAAGGAGGACTTGATCATGACCGAACCAATCACTGCTCCTTATGAGCGGATTACATTTACGCGCAAAGCGCTGTTGGATACCAGACACCTTGTGCTTCATTGCTATGGAGCAGACAAGAAAGAGGTATTGAATGAAGCGATGCGTCAAAAGACATACAGACCTTATCCGATAGAGGCCTTCCTTCATCAGGATCTTGCGCCTTTGGAGGTGCACTGGACAGAATAAATGATATGAACGAAAAGATCAAAGCGATAACAGAACGCATCAAGAAGCGCTCTGAACAAACGAGAAAGGAGTACATCGACCTGATGACCTCGTCGATGAACGCGTCTGTTACCCGGGGCGATTTGGCCTGTGGGAATTTGGCCCATGCCTTTGCCGCCTGCGCAGACGATGAGAAAATGGACCTGAGCAAGAACGATCAACCAAATTTGGCGATCATCACCGCGTACAACGACATGCTCAGCGCGCATAAAACGTATGAGGATTATCCTCCAAAACTGCGTGCATCAGCTCGGAAGTATGGTGCGGTAGCGCAGGTAGCTTCTGGAGTTCCTGCCATGTGCGATGGAGTGACGCAAGGACAGCTCGGGATGGAGCTTTCCCTTTTCAGCCGAGACGTCATTGCGCTTGCAACCGCCGTTGGGTTATCCCATCAGATGTTTGATGGCGGAATGTGCTTGGGCATCTGCGATAAGATCGTACCTGGTATGCTAATGGGGTCATTGCGATTCGGACACCTTCCCTTTATTTTCATCCCCGGCGGCCCGATGGAGTCAGGGATTACCAACGAGGAAAAGGCTGAGTTCAGAAGAGAGTACGCCGCCGGAAGAATTGGTCGAGACGAATTGCTCAAGGCCGAATCTGCATCCTATCACTCAGCAGGAACGTGTACGTTTTATGGCACTGCGAACAGCAATCAGATGCTCATGGAGATCATGGGCGTTCACCTGCCCGGTTCTTCTTTTGTTACCCCAGGTACAGATTTGCGGGAAGCTTTGAATGACTTTGCCGTGAAGCGGTTGACACAGATTACTGCCCAAGGGAAGGAAAACACCCCTCTTTACGAAGTCATCACTGCGGAAAGCATTGTCAATGCTCTCGTAGGGCTGTGTGCAACAGGAGGTTCTACGAACCATACGATTCACCTCATCGCCATTGCTCGGAGTGCCGGAATTGCCATCAATTGGGATGATTTCAATGACGTTTCTGATGTGGTGCCATCGCTTACACGCGTATATCCAAACGGATCGGCAGACATCAACCATTTCCATGCATGCGGAGGGATGGGATTCTTAATGCGCACCTTGCGTGAAGGCGGCTACCTGAATGAAAACGTAAAAACTGCGATGGGCGAAGGCCTGGAGTGGTACACGAAAGAACCCTACTTGCACAACGGCGAACTCGCATGGAGAGACGCTCCTGAGCAATCGCTCGATACCGATGTAATGCGCGGAGTGGAAGATCCATTTGATGTGACCGGTGGACTGAAGACCCTATCTGGAAACCTTGGACGTTCTGTCATCAAGGTAAGCTCGGTCAAGCCAGAGCATCGCTATGTAAAAGCGGAGGCGGTGGTTTTTGAAGACCAAAACGATGTGATCGACGCCTTCAAGCGCAAGGAGCTGAACAGGGATGCGATCGTGGTAGTGCGCAACCAAGGGGCCCACAGCATCGGCATGCCCGAGTTGCATAAATTGACCCCTACCCTAGGGCTTTTGCAGAGCCAAGGATACAAAGTGGCCCTGGTTACCGATGGCCGCATGTCTGGAGCATCTGGAAAAGTTCCAGCGGCGATTCACCTGAGTCCGGAAGCGGCCAAAGGAGGAATGATCGCCAAATTGAAAACAGGCGATATGCTTGAACTCGATGCCGAAAAGGGTACGTTGGAATGCCTCAACATTGAAGAAGTTGCCCAACGCGAGGTCCTTGCGTCAGAGGTCGCTGGTTCGTTCGGGGTAGGTCGTGAACTTTGGAACCGCATCCGACCTTTGGTCACTGAAAGCGAAGAAGGCGCATCTTTTATCATATAATCATGAGTAAGCAAAACAACATTCGATCCGTCATGGTAGGGCACACCCTTGTACCCGTAGTGACGTTTACCGAGGGAGACGATCCCATTGCATTCATGGAATTCCTGCTCGCCCAAGGGGTGGAATGCATCGAAGTAACCTTACGCACGCCGCAAGGCATAGAAGCCATTGCTCAATTGAAAAAGCATTACGGCGACAAGGCCTTGATCGGGGCAGGTACCGTCATTCATGAAGAGCAAGTAGCTCGTTTGGCTGGTTTGAAAGCAGACTTTATGGTGAGCCCAGGCATCACACCCGCCTTGCATAGAGCGATGCACCAATCCGGCCTTCCTTATCTGCCGGGTATCGCTACTCCCAGTGAGTTGATGCGCGCTGCAGAAATGGGCATGGAGACCCTCAAGTTCTTCCCGGCGAATCTCTTTGGAGGGCTACAAGGATTGAAGGCATACGGACAAGTATTTCCCGAGATTCAGTTTTGCCCAACGGGAGGAATTACCAAAGAGACAAGCGCAGATTACTTAGCGCTCAACAACGTTTTCGCCGTCGGAGGTTCTTGGTTTCAGAAAGAATTCAATTCCTGATTACTGCACAATCACCACTTGCTGAGCAGAGCCACGATCGGTGATAACGCGCAGCAAATACGTGCCAGCACGCGCCGCTTCGGATTGGACGCTTAGGCCTGAAGGCGACGTACGGAAGGTTACGGGAACCGAACGCCCGCTCACATCTATGAGCTGCACAGATTGAACCGAGTAGCTCGGATTGATCTCCACATGCATTGCACCCGCATTGGGATTCGGATAGACGAACATTGCGGGTTGATCTGTGACTTGAGCAATGCCCGTTGTAATGTCGGGAGTCTCCAATTCAACATCGGTATACAGGCGATATTCCCCGGCGGCAAGTTCGAAGGCGTAGCTGCTTTCGGTCACTTCAATCGATGTTCCGGTGAAGTATTCGTACCACGTTCCTGTATGCTGGAAGGTTACGAGCGACGAAGTTTGGGCAACGTCAAAATTGCAAATGGTCACCACGTTCATGTTTGCATCGTTGAGCTTGATGCTTTTGGTTTGGGAAGCCGCAAAGAGGCTAAAGTCATCGGTAGCAAATACGCTGTGTTGTTCGCGCAGGGCGTTCATGGCTGCGTATACTTCAAAGAGGCGTTTGCGGTCGCTGTTTTCGAGGTAGTTCCAGCGAGGCGGCTTGGGAGAAAGTCGGCAGCCATTGCTGATCGATCCATTCTGGCATCGGTTGATGGAAAGGTCGTAACCCATTTCACCAAACTGCCAGATCATTTTGGGGCCGGGTGTACTCAAGAAATAGACCGCCGCTTGCTCCATGCGTGATAGGGCAATCCATGGTTTTCTGGTATTGTACGTGGCGGTCTCCTTGCCGAAGTTCAGGTTGCGGTACATCAGGCGCTCCTCGTCGTGGCTTTCCATGAAACTCACCAAATGGGGTTCGTCCCAGCCCCGGCTCAGGTACGAGGTGCCGGAAAGGCTTGCGCCAAATCCCATCGTGCATTCGTTGTAATCGTGATTGGCATTGCCCCAAAGCATGAAGCCTCTACTCGACAATTCCTTTTCTTCGGTGTTGCTGGCAAAGTGCTCTAAGATGATATGCACGGTACTGTCGATCTCCCAGACCTTCTCACCCATTCGGGTCAGGTTATATACGCGCGAAGAATCATACTGTCCCCAGAGCCCAACATTGCCCAAGGTATTGTTGCTGGTAAAGCCTTTGGAGAGGTCCATCCGGTAGCCGTCGATGTGGTATTCTTCTACCCAAAAGGCCATTACATCGTCCACGAATTTGCGGGTGTATTCGCTTTCGTGGTCCATGTCGTAGCCTACATTAAAGTCGTGGGCGGCGTCTTGGAGAAACCACGGGTTTTCTTCAGAAGGCTTGTATTCTCCAGCATCGAAGAACAAACGCACCAATGGGCTTTGGCCGAACGAATGATTCAACACCATGTCCAAAATGATGGCGATGCCTTCGCGATGCGCTTCGTCGATGAGGGCTTTCAGATTTGCTTCGGTCCCGTAGTATTTGTCGGGGGCAAAGTAGAAACTCGGGTTGTAGCCCCAGCTGTTGTTGCCCTCGAATTCATTCACAGGCATGAGCTCGATGGCGTTGATTCCCAATTCTTTCAAGTAAGGCAGGGAGTCGATGACCGATTGGTAGCTGTGCTCGTCGGTAAAATCACGGATCAGCAATTCATAAATCCGCAAGTCTCCTGCGGCCGGACGTTCGTATTGGATGGAAGGATCCCAATCGTATTGGGGGCGATTGATGTGCAGGATGCTGACCGCCTCGTTGGTTTTTCCAGTCGGGTACGCAATCAGGTTCGGGTAGATGCTTTCGGAGATGAAAGGGTCGTTCCACGGATCGAGAATCTTGTGTGTGTACGGATCTGCGATGCGGATCATTTCCTCATCCACCGAGTATTGGTAGCGGTATTCCACGTCTGATTCCAGCCCCGTGATTTCGATCCAAAAGGCCGTAGTGTCCAGTGAGCGCTTCATCACGTACTGGTCGTTGATCTGCCAATCGTTGAAATCGCCGATCACATAGGCAAAGTCCTTGATGGGACACGTGAGTTTGAGGATGACCGTGCTGTCGTCGATGTAATTGGCGCCATCTTTCATGTTAGCTGGAATCGCTTCGTAAACGGTGGGTTCTTGAAAGACGTAATAGCTGCTATCGCGAACGACTTCGATGCCATCGGTGGCTTCTAGGATGATGGTGTGGCTGCCAGACCCGAAATCTTGCGAGTTGAGGTTGTAGGTCAATTCGGTCACGTTGCTGTCGGCGATCAGGAGGCTGTCGTCTAAGTAGATCTGCATCGTGCTCGGATCAGAAGCCAGCGCTTCCACCGGAATGATTTCGTGGGATTGGAGGATGAAGACTTCTTCCATGGGTTGGTGTAAGATGGCGCCATAGCCATTGTACAGCGGCACGAAGATGTCGCCTCCAGCTGCCGTGCGGCCCACGATGGAGCCATCCGCGGTGCGAAATACAAAGGCCAAACTCAGCACTTCGGTTCCCCCTGGAAATCCGTAAAAATTAGATATGTCTATTTCAATCGAATGGATGTCATTGCCTTCCGCCGTCATCGCTACGTTGGCGTCTGCCGTGCCCCAATTGCCTTGGACGAATTTCCAGTCGGTGGGTCCTGAGCTCTCGGTGGTGATTAATCCTGCGTGGGCGTATATCTGAGGCTGTCCCACCAGTGCCCCGTTGCCTTGTGCAGCGTCGTAATAAACGATCACCGTATCCTCTTGGCTCGCGAAGAACGGGTCGAGCGTTACTTGCGCCAGACTCACTTGCGCGAGGGTTAAGGCAATGAAAATGAAACTATTTCGAAGGATTCCCATGATCGGTAGACGTTGCAATTCACATCAATGATAGGGAAAAAATATCTAAGTGTACAAAGTACACGAAGCCTATTTCTTACCTGAGCTGTACTTAAAGAGTTGGGCGGGCTTGTGATCCACACCGCTTTGTTTTTCATCCAAGGGCTGCAAAGTGTCAGACTTCTTCAGCTTCTTTCGGAAATTGCGTTTATCGAGCTGCACGCCCAGTACAATTTCATGGAGCTTTTGGAGCATGGTGAGGGTAAACTTCTTCGGAAGCAATTCGAAGGCGATGTTCTTGAATTCAAACTCTTCCCTCAATCGGGCTAGAGCTTCATTCACAATCTTGTTGTGGTCGAAGCCGAGCTCGGGGATTTCGCTCACGTTTTGCCAGATGACCTTTCCAGCAAAGGAGGCAGCTTCCGGGCGATACGCTTCCATTTTTACCAAGGAATAATAGGCCACCGTGATGACGCGCGCATCTGGGTTCTCTCGAACGGTGCGTAGCCATTCTTTGTCCTTTAGGTTGTTCACCCTGTCTGGATCGCCAAAGGCCCTGAATTGCTTGAGGTAGATTCCTTCCAAATGGGTCAATTCCTTCAAGATGCGCGTGGCAGATTCATCGAGGTTTTCATCTTGCAGCACAAGGTCACCCGGCAGGGCTAGCTGTGGTGCGAAATCCCCGGATGTACGCTGTTCGATCAGCAACACCTTCAGCTGCTCTTCGTCGAAACCGAAGACTACACAGTCAACCGAAACGTTCGGATTAGAAGGTCTAGATGGGTGCTTATCCGCCATGGTCAGGTGGGTTGATTCAGGTGAGACAAAGATAACTCTTGAGGATGTGAAGGTACAAAATCATGACTAAGTGTACAAAATACACTAAGATTACTTACTATTGCTTATTGAAAGTAATAAAGACATGAAAAGACTAGCCATCAATGGTTTTGGACGCATCGGAAGACATGTGATGCGCATGCTGATAGAAGACAAGAATGTAGAAGTAGTAGCGATCAACGATTTGGTTGATCCGAAAATGTTGGCGCATTTGCTTGAGTTTGATACGGTCTATGGGCCGGTTCGAGGCCATGAGATTTCCGCCAATTCCAATGCCATCATTATAGATGGAAAGGAGATCCGTGTTTTTGCTTCGAAAGACCCATCGGCGCTTCCGTGGAAGGAATTGGAAGTAGACGTGGTACTCGAGTGCTCCGGAAAGTTTCGCGACAGAGAAGGTGCAGGATTGCACTTGCAGGCGGGAGCGAAGAAAGTCCTCATCTCCGCTCCGGCAGGGGGTGATATCAAAAACATCGTCTTCGGTGTGAATGACCAAGACATCAAAGCAGAAGACGACGTCGTTTCGGCAGCCTCTTGCACCACCAATTGCTTGGCGCCGATGATGCACGTGCTCCATGAGAATTTTAAGATTGAAAAGGGGTACATCGCTACGACGCACGCCTATACCGGTGACCAACGATTGTTGGATGCTCCGCATTCTGATTTTCGTCGCGCACGAGCGGCGGCGGTCAATATGGTGCCTACCTCCACAGGAGCGGCTAAAGCCATTGGAAAAGTCATCCCAGCGCTAGCGGGAAAGTTGGATGGAAGTGCCATTCGCGTCCCAGTGCCATCCGGATCTCTGACCGAGGCGACCATCTTGATCGACGGCGAAACTACCGCGGAGGAAGTGAATGCTATGATGAAGAAATCCGCAGAAGGGCCGCTTGCAGGAGTGTTAGAATTCTCAGTTAAGCCCTTGGTGTCTTCAGACATCCTCGGAAACCATCACTCGTGCATATTCGACAGTGAATTGACGCGAGCCAACGGGAATTTGATCCGCATCTTCGGATGGTATGACAACGAGGTGGGATACTCATCCCGTATGATCGATGTGCTCAAACTCCTCTGAACCAACCCTACGTTAATCAAGTCAGACAGAATCCATCTATGATAGCCATTGCAGAAAGTGGATCTACCAAATGCGATTGGGCCCTACTCAACGAGCAGGGAACGGTTGTTAAAGAATTTAAGACCCAAGGATTCAATCCATATTTTCATTCCACCGCCTTTGTCTCCGATACCTTGCAACAATGCGAGGACGTGAAAGCCATCAGGGAGGAAATCACGACCCTTTATTTTTATGGAGCAGGGTGTTCCAGCCCAGAACTGAACGACATGATCCTGCGCGGATTGGAGGAAGTTTTCACCAATGCCAAGATCAGCGTAGACCATGACCTCGTTGCAGCTGCTTATTCCTTGTACGAAGGCGAACCCGTCATTTGCTGCATCATTGGAACGGGATCTAACTCTTGCTTTTTTGACGGTGAAAGCGTAAGTGAATTGGTGCCTGCATTGGGCTTCATCCTAGGTGACGAGGCGAGCGGCAGTTACTACGGTAAAAAGCTCTTGGCAGATTTCTTCTACCAGCGCTTGCCTTCGGAGATGTGCCATGATTTCAAGGAGCGCTACGACTTGACTTGGAGCGATACCTTGAACAAGATTTACAGTAACGTGCACGCCAATGTGTACCTTGCTTCGTTCATGCGTTTCATTGCCGATCATAAAGAAAACCCCTACGTCAAGGAGATGATCCGTGAAGGCATGGCGCGTTTCATCGATATCCATGTGACCCATTTCCCAGAATTCCACAAGTACAAAGTCGGATTCGTAGGTTCCATTGCCTTCCTATTCGAAGACATCTTGCGCGAAGAATTGGAGAAGCGCGACTGCCAGCCCGGTCGCATCATCAAACACCCGGTCCAGAACTTGATCGATTATCACATCCGTCATAAGCAAATCCTGACCGTAGCTTGATCCATGCGTGCCGAAGTGCATATCAACCCAGATCAAGTCGGATTTCTATTTGACTTGGATGGAGTGTTGGTAGACACGGCACGTTTTCACTTTCAAGCCTGGCGACAACTTGCACAAGAACTCGGGTCGGACTTCACCGAAGCACAAAACGAGCAGCTCAAAGGCGTCAGTCGAAAAGAAAGCTTGGAAAAAATCTTGAATTGGGGAGGAATCCGTTTGAACAAGCAAGATTTCGAGCATTACATGGCCTTGAAGAATGAGTGGTACCTTGAATTGGTGCGCACCTTAACGCCAAGCGATATTCTTCCTGGAGCTGAAGCTTTCTTGATAGAAGCCCGCAATCAAGGCATTGGCATAGCACTGGGATCTGCGAGTAAGAACGCCGTCTTGATCCTCGAACAACTCAAGATCGACCACCTGTTGGATGCGGTTATCGACGGAACTCAAGTGGAAAGATCCAAACCTCATCCAGAGGTCTTTCTCAAAGGGGCTCGAGCCCTAGGAAAGGAACCCGCGCATTGCGTTGTATTTGAAGACGCCGTTGCCGGAATTGAGGCCGCAAAGGCCGGAGGTATGCGTTCGATTGGTATTGGTACAGATGATAACTTAGGCGAAGCCGATTTGGTGCGCGCATCCTTGGCAGAGGTAAACGTGGAAGAAGCATTGAACATCCTATGAACCCGATCAGTGACTTGATAGAAAAGGATCCTTGGCGGATCGTGCAGAAAGGATTCTCAGACGAGAACAACCGGAAGTATGAGAGCCTTTTGAGCATTGGCAACGGCCACATGGGCCAACGCGCAACGTTCGAAGAGGAATACACGGGATCTACCCACTCCGGCAGCTACATGGCTGGCATTTACTACCCAGACAAAACCCGCGTCGGTTGGTGGAAAAACGGGTACCCAGAATACTTCGCCAAGGTCATCAACGCCACCAATTGGATCGGTATCTCCTTCAAATTCAACGACGAAAAGTTAGACCTAGCAACGGCAAAGGTCAGCGACTTTGAGCGCGTATTAGACATGCGAACGGGTATCCTGACCAGGAGCTTCATTGCTGCCATGCAAAACGGCGTGAAGGTGCAAGTGGCTGCGAAGCGCTTCTGTTCCATGGCAGAGCGCGAGGTCGGCGTTGTAGAATACGAATGCACCGTGCTCGATGGGGAAGGCGACCTTCAGATCGAGCCTTTCCTCGATGGAGATGTGCTCAACGAAGATTCTAACTACGACATGAAGTTTTGGGAGGAAACCAAAAAGCACACGGGCAACAACGAAGCCTACCTAGAGATGAAAACCAAAAAGCTCGACTTCTACCTAGGATCAGCGATGAAGTTTTATCTCTATAAGAACCAAAAGGAGATGCCCTTTAAGGGCTACGAGCAACTCAGAAAGAAATACGCTGGTGTTGTCCTGAAGAAGTCTTTCGAACCGGGGGATGTCTTCAAGGTGGAAAAGCTTGTGGCCAACTGCACGTCTCGCGATTACAACACAGCCGAAATCGAAGAGAGATGCCATGATGCGATTGCGCGCGCACATTCGCAGGGAAGCGCCAAGTTGGAGGCAGATCATGTGGCCCAATGGACACAGACCTGGAAGGATTGTGACATTGTGATCGAAGGTGACGTAGCTTCTCAGCAAGCCATCCGTTTCAACATCTTTCAACTCTACCAAACCTATACGGGCCATGATCCGCGCCTTAACATCGGCCCCAAAGGATTCACCGGCGAGAAGTACGGAGGAAGCACGTACTGGGATACCGAAGCATATTGCCTCCCCTTTTACATGGCCACGACACATCAAGATGTAGCGCGTACTCTCTTGGTGTATCGATACAAGCACTTGCCCAAGGCCATCGAGAACGCCGAGAAATTGGGATTCAAGGATGGCGCGGCCCTCTATCCGATGGTGACGATGAACGGAGAAGAGTGCCACAACGAGTGGGAGATCACCTTCGAAGAGATCCACCGGAATGGAGCCATTGCCTATGCGATTTACAATTACGTCAACCACACACAAGACCGGGTTTACCTGGCTGAATATGGGTTTGAAGTATTGGTAGGCATTGCCCGTTTTTGGGCACAGCGGGTGAATTGGAGCGAAGCCAAGCAGCAGTATGTCATGCTGGGCGTTACCGGTCCGAATGAATACGAGAACAACGTCAACAACAACTGGTACTCGAACTACCTCGCAGCATGGTGCTTGCGCTATACGCTAGAAGTGGCTCAGTACCTGAAGGAATCGCACAGCAACGAGTTCAAGACCCTTTGCCAAAAACTTTCATTCGATCTAGAGAAGAGTGCCGAAGTGTGGATGCACATTTCAGACAACATGCACTACCCGAAGATGGAGGACGGCAATGTCTATTTGCAGCAGGAAGGATATTTAGACAAGGAAAACATCACGTGCGCCGATATTCCGCTCAGCGAACGGCCGCTCAATCAGAAATGGTCGTGGGACCGCATCCTTCGTTCCCCCTTCATCAAGCAGGCCGATGTGTTGCAGGGCTTTTATTTCTTCGCCGATCATTTCAGCTTGGAGGAGCTCAAAGCCAATTTTGACTACTACGAGCCGAGAACGGTCCACGAATCTTCGCTTTCTCCATGTATCCATTCCGTCCTTGCCAGCAAATTGGGCTACCTCGATAAAGCCTACGACATGTTTCTCCGAACGTCGCGACTCGATTTGGACGATTACAACCGCGAAGTACACGAAGGACTGCACATTACCAGCATGGCCGGTACTTGGATTGCGCTTGTTCAGGGCTTCGGAGGAATGGGCTTAGAGGATGATGGATTGTGTTTTCGCCCCTACCTTCCGAAGCAGTGGAAGGGCTACGCCTTCAGCATTGTGTTTAGAGGAGTGCGCGTTTCCGTCCATTGCGACATTGCCCGCATCCAACTCACGTCCAATGGACCCATCGAGGTCAAAGTGTGGAATGACGTGATTACCTTGGATGGAAAACAAGCGATTGAAGTACCTACGAAAGCCATCGTATGATTTAATGACCACCACCATGCGCTACTATCTACCAGCCTTTATCCTTTTTGCAACGGGCCTCTTTTCCGCCTGCCATGAGCGGGTGTCAGAACCTTCAGGTCCGATGGTAGAGGAGTACACCTACGGTCTCAATTCGGTTGTTCTGCTTACAAAAGACACGCTGCAGGTTGTGCTTTCAGATTACTTCAAAGAAGACGCTACGGTCGATTCCATTCACTTCCCAAGGGGACTGGATTCAGACTGGCAGCCAGGAGAAAATGAATTGAGGCTTTTTGGTAAAATGGAAGCGTGGATCGACGCGATGGAGGTGTATATCAACGGACAGATGCTCGTTGTCCCCGTCAAGCGACCTGCGATGGAAAAAGTTCGAATGACCTTAGCTTCCTATCAAGAGCACGACTCTATTGACATGGTAGGAGACTTGAACAGCTGGACGGCTGGGGTACATCGTTACGATGCCGATGGCTATCTCGATTTGGAATTGGCACCGGGAGGCTACGCATATAGATTGATCGTTGACGGAGAGGAAATGCTCGATCCCGCAAACGCTAGTAGGGTGCCCAATGGTTTCGGCGCATTCAATTCATTCCTCAAGGTGGAGCCTTCCAATGCCGACTTGATTCCTCATTTAGTGGTCAAAGATGCTGTCGATGATTTGATTCACGTGGTAACGTCGGTTGACGATGGGAAGTGGTTTGCGCTGTGGCAAAACCAATCCATTGAAAAAGTGGCTGCTGACAACCTGTTTGCGATTCCCGAAGCTGCGAAAGAATTGCAACGGTCCTACGTTCGAATCTGGTCGGAGACCCCGGAAGGCCTGAGCAATGAGGTGCGGATTCCTTTGGAGCACGGCAAGGTGATTACCTCTACCGAGCAGCTCACCCGCTATGACAACGAGGGAAACATCATGTACTTCATGATGGTAGATCGCTTTGTAAACGGAGATACTTCCATCGACGAACCCGCAGAAGACGAACGCATCTTGCCGCGTGCAAATTATTTCGGCGGAGACCTCGAAGGTGTGCGTCAAAAGCTAGAGGAAGGCTACTTCGACGACTTAGGAATTAACACCTTGTGGATCTCACCGATCACAGAGAATCCTACCGGAGCCTACCAAGAATATCCAGAGCCACGAAGGTGGTTCTCGGGCTACCACGGTTATTGGCCGATCAGTTTCAAAAAGGTAGACCACCGCCTGGGGAGCAATGCCGGTCTCAAGACATTGGTAGATCAAACCCACGCCGACAACAAGAACATCATCTTAGATTATGTGTGCAACCACGTGCATCAAGAGCACCCCATGATCATAGCGCACCCGGAATGGAGGACTCAGTTGGAGTTGCCAGACGGAAGGCGCAACCTGCGTTTGTGGGATGAGCAACGACTGACAACATGGTTTGACGACTTTTTGCCCACCTTGGATTTTTCTATTCCCGAGGTAACGGATGTGATGAGCGACAGTGCCCTATGGTGGATCGAAGAATTTGATTTTGACGGTTTCCGCCACGATGCCACGAAGCACATTCCCGAAAGTTTTTGGCGCGCCAATACGATCAAGCTCAAGAAGCTGGGTGAAGAGCGCGGCAGGAACTACTTCCAAGTCGGAGAGACGTTCGGCAGTCGCGAATTGATCCAGAGCTACATCGGATCCGGAATGATGGACGGCCAATTTGATTTCAACCTGTACTTCGATGCCGTTTCGGTGTTCAAAGACACGACCAGCCCAATGACCAAATTGAGCGAGTCCTTGATGGCGTCGCTGAATTACCATGGCAGCCTACACGCCATGTGCAACATCACGGGCAACCACGACCTGACCCGATTCATCAGTCTAGCCGGCAAGGCAGTGCGCGATGACGAAGACCAGAAGGAGGCTGGATGGCACCGAGAAATCAAGGTGGAAGATCCCGTGGGATATGCGAAACTCAAAATGCTCGAAACCTTCATCATGACCATTCCCGGTATTCCGGTGATCTTTTATGGCGATGAGATTGGCATGCCCGGCGCAAATGATCCCGATAACCGTCGGATGATGCGGTTCGATGACCTAGCAGCGGAAGAAGAAGCCGTCAAGGTGCACGTTTCCACCATTACGCGTCTGCGCTCTGAGCACATGGCGCTGTTGTTTGGCGACGTTGAGATGGTGCAAGCCGATAAGGATGTCCTTGTCTACAAGCGCACTTACTTATCCGATCAAGTCATCACGTGTTTCAACAACTCCAATCGACCAATCCAAGTAACCATACCAGTAGGGTTAGAAATGGTCGGGGTTGACGCTTCCATTCCGCATACTAGCGTAAACGGCCTACTCACAATGACACTTCCACCTTTCTCATCACAGATCCTATATTCGAAATAGACCCATGCTTATGAAAACCAATTTCTTTCTTTCGGCAATTTTCTCAACGCTTTTACTCACCAGCTGCGGCGGCAGTGTTAAGCACGATGATTCGGGAGACATCGATACGGTTGCACAAGCGACGAGTACTCCTGAAGATGCACCTAAAGGCAATGGCTTGAATGCCGCGCCTGAATGGGCTGGGCCAGCTACAATGTATGAAGTCAACGTCCGTCAATTTTCCAAGGATGGCACGTTGAATACCTTCTCTAAAAGCATTCCTCGACTCAAGAACATGGGGGTAGACATCTTGTGGTTCATGCCGGTCCAACCAATCGGCGTCGAGAACCGAAAAGGAAGCCTCGGGAGCTATTATTCGATCTCGGATTACACGGCGGTGAATCCAGAATTTGGTACGATGGACGATTTTAAGAAGACCGTGAAAATGGCCCACTCGATGGGGATGAAGGTCATTTTAGATTGGGTAGCTAACCACAGTGCCTTTGACAACGCATGGGCAAAAGACCATCCTGAGTGGTATACCCAAGATGAAAACGGAAACATCATTCCACCGAACCCAGATTGGAGTGACGTGGCGGACTTGAATTACGACAATCAAGACATGCGCAAGGCCATGCTCGACGCGATGAAGTTTTGGGTCACCGAAGCGGACATCGATGGGTTTCGTTGTGATGTAGCGGGAGAAGTTCCGCAGGATTTTTGGGACGATGCGATCCGCGAATTGCGCGGCATGAAGGAAGTGTTTATGCTCGCCGAATGGGATGAGCCGATGATGCATTCGAGCTTCAACGCTTCGTATGCATGGGGTTTCCACCACCAGCTCATGGAGATTGGAAAAGGAGCCCATGATCTGGATGATCTACGGACGTTCCTAGTAGAGGAAGATGAGAAATACGCCGATGACGCCTTCAAATTGAGGTTCACCACCAACCACGATGAGAATACCTGGAAGGGAAGCGAAACTGAATTGTTTGGCCCACTCACCCGCAATTTTCAAGCACTGATTTTTGCCGCACCGGGCATTCCGCTGATGTACTCTGGACAGGAGTCGGTGCTCGATCAGCGTCTCGAATTTTTTGAGAAGGACGAGATCGATTGGAAGCGCTATGCACTCGCCGATTTCTTTTCAAAACTGAATGCGATCAAAGCGGAGAACCCGGCTTTACACGGAGGGGAATTTGGAGGTTCTTTCACCTTTCTGGGTGAGGACTGCAGCAATGGCGTCATGGCGTTTGACCGCATCAAAGGTGAGAATCACGTGCGCTTCATCATGAACTGCACGGATGCAGCGCAGGATATCACCGCTTATCTTGACGGCACTCCTAACGACCTTTCTCTGATGGACGGCACAAACTTCAGCGGACCAAATCTGGGAGCGTATGACTTCGTTTTACTCCAGATGAACCAATAAGCTAGCAACACCTACACCCATGCAAACCGATCCACCCGTCGTATCTGAAACTGCTCTTGCCATCGACAAGCCGAAGCTCGGTATGGGCTCCATCATCAACCTCAGCATGGGGTTCATGGGCATACAAATGGGTTTTGGACTGCAGAATGGAAACGCCAGCCGCATCCTCGCCAATTTCGGCGCAGATGTGCATGAACTCTCATGGTTCTGGCTGGTGGCACCGCTGACGGGGTTAATCGTTCAGCCGATCATCGGCCACATGGGTGACAACACTTGGGGTAAGTTCGGGCGCAGGAAACCCTACTTCCTTGTCGGTGCAGTACTGGCTTGTTTGGGCTTGATTTTCCTGCCGAATTCGAACATCGTAGCAGGCGAGTCGATGTATGCCATGGACTTTTTGGGCATTACTGCCATCTTATGGGTCGGAATAGGGTTCTTGGCCTTGATGGATGCATCTTTCAATATTTCCATGGAACCTTTTCGGGCGTTGGTGGGCGACATGCTTCCTAAGAGTCAAGGTACCATCGGTTTCAGTGTGCAGACCATACTAATCAGTTTTGGAGCGATTTTAGGTTCGTTCATGCCGTGGATACTTACCAATTGGTTTGGCGTTGCCAACTCCGCGGCGGAAGGTTCTGTAGCGCCCAATGTGGTATGGTCCTTCTACGTTGGTGCTGCGATCTTGATGCTTACAATCCTCTACACGGTGCTTACGATCAAAGAGTATTCGCCCAAGGATTTTGCTCGGTACAATGGAGAAACTGTGGTGAAGAAGAAGGGAAAGATGACGGACATCTTTGTGGACTTCGTCAACATGCCCATCCGCATGCGGAGGCTTGGATTGGTGCAGTTCTTTTCGTGGTTTGCCCTTTTCACCATGTGGGTGTATACCACGTCAAGCCTTGCTACCCACCACTATGGCTTGACGCCGGATGATACTAGCAGCGCCCTCTTCAACACCGCGGGGGATCAGGCTGGATTCCTTTTCGGTTGGTATAATTTCTTCGCCCTGATATTCGCCTTTCTGCTATCGCCCTTGGCCAAAAAAACAAGCCGGAAGTTTGTGCATGTATTGGCATTGAGTTCTGGAGGAATAGGCTTGTTGTCCATGTATTTCATTACCGACCCCAACATGCTCATCATCAGCATGCTCGGCATCGGCTTTGCCTGGGCCAGCATCCTTTCCATGCCTTATGCCTTGCTCATCGATTCATTGCCTGCAGCCAAAATGGGCGTGTACATGGGCATCTTCAACTTCTTCATCGTCATTCCCCAGATCGTCAATGCGCTCTTCGGAGGGCCGATCGTCCATGCCTTTTTCGACGATTATTCGATCTACTACCTTGTCTTTGGGGGAGTGCTATTTCTTGCGGCAGCCATGCTTACGCTTCGTATTCGTGAACCCTTATTCAACGAAACGGAGATCAAGGAAATGGAGCAACGCGATGCTCTAGGGGCGGCGTAATCTCACAAGTTTTTGAGCAGAAAAGAGAGGGGCGTGCTGATGCGTGCCTTCCAAGAAGCTTCGTTGTGTTCAGCGCCGATGAATTGCTGGCTCCAATTTTCTCCGCTCCAATCGCTGGCTGCTATGATGCTGTCTATGCGCTTTTGATAAGGGGGATAAATTGAATCCAGCGTAACCGTACCGTGGTCAAAGTACAGTCGATGCGTCGAATCCAATCGGGTGATTGATTGCGCTAGGTACATTTCCATTACTTCAGGAAAAGGGTGTGGACCCGGTGAGTGGGAGAAAGGCCAATGTGTGGAAACGCATGCTGCTCCTCCAAAGACATCAGGGTATTCCAACAAGGCATAACACGAAATCAAACCTCCCATGCTGGAACCCATCATGAAGGTGTGTGTAGGATCTGTGCAGGTTCTGTAGTTGGAGTCGATGAAGGGCTTCAGCTCTTTGGTGATGAAGAGGAGGTATTCATCGGCGAGCATTTTGTCCAAATTATACTCTGCAGAGACGCTGTCTTGCACGGATGCATCCAAGTCGAGGAAGGGTTTCTCTGGGCAGTATTCTGCGTAGCGCTTCATGCCATTGTTTGAAATGGCTACAATGATGGTGGGGTGAATCGAACCAGAATCCATCATGGCTTGCAGAGCGCTATCAGCTTCCCATGCTACACCTCCATAAGCGGTTTCAGGGGTGAACACGTTTTGACCGTCGTGCATGTACAAGACCCGGAAGGGAGGTGTATCGGCTTCGAAGTATTGGTGGGGTAAGAAGACATTCACGTCACGCGCGTCCACATACTTGGATGGGAAGGCTTCATGCAGCTCAATGCGCGAGTTCAGCACTTCCTTTTTCGATGTGGAGGTACAGCCCGCAATAAGCAAGCAGCAAACGAGGAAGTGTATGGCTTTCATTCTAATTCGATGATCAAAGGCTGCATTGGTTCCAAGGTCAGTTTCTCGTCCAAGGAGACAAAGCTTTTGGTCATGATGTTTATTCCTCCCGCGCTTTGGCCAAGGGTCTCTTTGAAGCGGTCGAAGGACAATTCGTACGGCGCTTCATTCTTGTTGAGGATGACCATGATCCGTTGGTCTGCATTGAAACGGAAGTAGACGTAGACGCCATCTTGCGGTCCGTAGTGAGTCATTTTTCCGGTATGGATTGCCGTCGCCGTTTTTCTCCATTTGAGAAGGCGCCGCGTGAATTGCTGCGCTTCTCTTTGATCGGCATTCAGTCCTTCACCCGTAAAACCGTTCACCGCATCGTCCTCCCAACCCCCGGGAAAATCTATGCGGATGGTGCCGTGGTCATCCTTTTCTGTGTTGTTAAAGAGAAGCTCCGTTCCATAGTAGATCTGAGGAATGCCGCGTGTGGTGGCCATAAAAGCCATCCCCAATTTGTAGCGATTCAAGTCTTCACCGATCTGTCGGTAGAAGCGATCCATGTCGTGGTTATCCGGAAAGATCATGAGGTTGTAAGGGTCGGCATATTGGAAGTCTTGTGCCATGGCTTCGTACAACTTAAACCAGCCGCCCCACCATGATTCCTCCTCTTTCAACGCTTCTACCAGCGCTTTTTGGGTGGGAAAATCAAACATGCTTGGAACGCATGAGGGGTATCCTCGCTTGTTTCCTCTTTGCCAATAAGCGATGTAAGCGGGGTTCATCGTCCACTCTTCTCCAACGATGTTGAAATTGGGGTATTCTTTCATTACGGCGCAAGACCAATCCGCCATGAAATTTTTGTCTGAGTAGGGGTAGGTGTCCATTCGGATTCCGCTCAAATCGGCCTCTTCGACCCACCAGATAGAGTTTTGGATCAAGTATTTGGCGAGCAGAGGATTCCGTTGGTTCAGGTCGGGCATGCTCTCTACAAACCAGCCATCGGTCATGCTCAACGAATCTTCGGATGCGCTATAGGGGTCGTGGATGGTGCTTCGGTAGTGCTTGTTCCATTTGTACTCCCAAGCGTTGTTGACCCAGTCTGAACTCGGGTGGTCTTGCACCCACCAATGGCCCGATCCGATGTGGTTCATGATCTGATCCATGACCAATTTCACCCCTTTGTCGTTGGCCTCTGCGCTCAATGCCTTGTAGTCTTCCAGGGATCCCATGCGCGGATCAATCCGATAGAAATCAGTGGTGCTGTAGCCGTGATAGGAATATTCGGGTTGTTGATTTTCAATCACAGGACAACTCCAAATCGTGGTGAAGCCCATGCCTGCGATATAGTCGAGGTGATCGCGTATGCCTTGGATGTCACCGCCGTGCCTCCCACCTTTGAACGCGCGATCGGGGCCTTCGGTCATCTCTTTTACGGCATCGTTCTTTGGATCTCCATTCGCGAAACGATCGGGCGTGATGAGGTAGACGACGTCGGTCGAATTGAATCCTTCACGCTCATTGGAGCCTGGTCGGCGTGCTTTGAAGGTATAGTCAAGGGTTTTCTTCTTCCCTTCCCGCTCTAGCGTGATGGGATAGTCGCCCGGTTTGGCAGACCCAGAGATTTGCAAAGTGATGAAGAGGTAGTTGGGGTTGTCCGTGGTCTCTGTGCGTACCACCTGAAGCACCTTTCCTGCCGAGCTCGCCGTACATTTCCCTATGTTTTCGCCGTAGAGCATGAGCTGCAGCTCCGTCTCTGCCATGCCTACCCACCAATGGGGTGGTTCTACTCTTTCGGCCCAAGATTGGGCAGAGATGTTCAAACTCAAGCATACAATGGAAACGAGAATCAGGAATTGCTTTAGCATAGGGCAGTGGCTTTGAAACAAAAAAAAGCCACCGAAGTGGCTTTTGAAAGGTCGTATTTAAATCAGTAACCGGGGTTCTGCGTCAAGTTGGGGTTGGCGATCACATCGTCTGCGTTCAGCGGATAGATGTTCAAGTGATCGGAAACTCCGATTCCAACTGGGTCATCGCCTTTCCATTCCCATACATAATTGCTAGAAGTGAATTTGCCAAAGCGCACCAAGTCGGTTCGGCGCTTGCCTTCCCAAGAGAGTTCACGTCCCCTTTCATCCAAGATGAAGTCGAGGTCGTAAGAATCAACTGTAGGCGCTCCAGCGCGGGTGCGAAGCATGTTGATGTAGGTCAGTCCCTGACCGGTATTTCCGTAGCCCCTTACAGCACATTCGGCGTACATCAAGTACACCTCAGAAAGGCGCATCCAGTGAAAATCCAAGTTCACTTGAGAATTCAGTGAATAGTTGTCGGGTGTAGTTGCGTCACCATTGCTTTCGATGAAAACGTTCTTGTATTTAGTCATCGCCCAACCATGGTGAAATTGGTCGAAGGTGTCGATGCTTTGAACATGGTCTTTATGGTACCATGTGAAGCGGTCGCTTGTAGCAGAATCGGCTATAAAGAGGTCTGTATAGGCTTTGGTCGCGCGATATCCTTCCCATCCGCCAGTGATGCCATATTCTACAGGATCCATTGCACCCCCTACAAATGCATGCACGAAGAAGGTGGTGCCGCCGTAGGATTGTGTGAAAGCACCGTCGCATGCTACAGAGAAAATAGCTTCAGATGAACGCTCGTTGTTCAGCGTAAACAATTGCTGGTAGTTGGACTCCAACGAATAGGCATTTGAATTTGTGATCTTATCCAAGTAGGTCACACAGTCTGCGTATCGATCCTCACCGATCCATGTATCGGCATTCAGGTACATCTTGGCAAGCAAGAAGTAGAGTGCTCCTCGATCCACGCGTGGGTAGTCTGCAGAGCCTACTGCAGGAAGATCGGCCTCTAGGTCTATTAGTTCCTGTTCAACATAAGCAAAGAGTTCTTTGCCATTGGTCTGTGGGGGCAATTGTGAACCGATGCCGTCTGCCTCCGTTACAAACGGAACGTTTCCTCCAAAAAGATCGATGGCATGTGTCCACACAAAGGCTCGGATCCAACGCGCCTCCGCGCGATACCCTCGAATCAGTTCTTTATCGGCCTCCGAGAAACCACGGCGCTCCATGTTTTCTTCCGAACACTCCCGAATGAATTCATTGGCCAGTGTGATCTGAAAAAACAGGCGTGAGTACATCGCTTTCACAAAGGAGTTGGATGAACTCCAACGCATGGTATTCAGCTCTGGAATACCGACGTCATTCCAGCGACACTTCGTGGCGTCGGTTGGTAATTCTTGTAGGTTCCAATAAACGCGGAGGTACGGAGAGAAACCTTCATCGATGTCTGCGATGTCAGCGTTTCCTGCGGGGCCTTCGTTGCCACTCATCACGAAGCCAGCATAAAGCTTAGCGACGACGTTGATGTAGTTGTCTGCAGTATCATATACTGCGGCGGAGTTGAAACCATACTTAGGCGTAAGGTTGAGGTCTTTGTGACACGCAGTCATTGCTAAAAGCGCGAACACAAGTGGAAGAATGGATTGTACGATTCGATTGTTCATGATTGCGGTGCTTTTAGAAAGTCAAGTTTAGGTTGAACGAGTAGATCCTTGGGCGCGGGTAGAAATTGTTGTCAATGCCCGTAGAGATTTCAGGATCAAGTCCTGAATACGTGGTCAATAAGAACACATTGTTAACGGCTGCTCCTACGCGTAGGCTCATGCGTTCGTTCCAGATTTTACCAAAGTCGTAGCCGACATTGAAGTAATCCATGCGGAGGAAGTCAGCACGCTCTACGTAATGATCAGACAGCGTTTGGTTTGTAGTGGTCTGAATGATTTGATCTTCTAGAAAGTCTTCATTCAAATTCACCAAGAAGTTCTGAGAAGGAATGGCATTGTAATAGGCTCTAGACGAGCGAACGTTGTTGTAGATGTAGCGACCGACTTCACTGCGGAGGTTGAATCCTACTGACCACTGCTTATAACGAAGGTTGCCATAGAATCCGAGGTACATCTGTGGAGCTGCTTGCTTATAGTGGTAGCGGTCGTCCTGGTTGGGGATACTATCACCGTTTAAGTCAGCGAATTGGTCTTCAAGCGGATTTCCTTCGTCGTCGTAAAGCTGCTCAAAGACGTAGAATGAGTTCGTCGGGTACCCGACGCTGTGGACTTGGACGTTGTTGCCGATACCTGCGCCTGAGATGCCACCGGTTAGAATGCCCACGTTATTACTGTCGGCTACCTTGGTGAGCTTGGTGACCTCATTTTGATTCATGGTGACGTTCGCACCGAGGTCCAATTGAAGGTCTTTCTTCTGGATGGCAATGGCGTTGAACTCAAATTCGAATCCTCTATTGGTCATCGAACCTACATTGGTCAAGATTTCGTTTTTAAAGTTGACACCGGCAGGCACGTCAATGACGGCCAGCAAATCGTATGTGTTCTTGAGGTAGAAGTCCAAGGATCCCGAAATGCGGTCCCTGAAGAAGCCGTAATCGATGCCAAGGTTGTAAGACATGGTTTCTTCCCATTTGATGTTGTAGTCAAATCCATCTGGACGGAAGAGGTTGTAATACTGTCCACCCAACAAGTATTGTGCGGTAGTCGTACTGGTTTGGTAATTGGCTATGTAAGGATAGTCGTTGTCGAAATCTTGCTGTCCTGTAATGCCCCACCCTCCGCGAAGCTTCAAATAGGAAAGCGTTTTGGAATCCTTCAAGAAGCCTTCGTCAGAAATCCTCCACGCACCCGCCACAGAAGGGAAAAGTCCCCAGCGGTTCTCAGGTGCAAATCGACTTGACCCGTCTTGTCGCAATGTGGCGGTTAAGAGGTAGCGACCATTGAAGGTGTAGATCATTCGCCCGTAGTAGGAGATCAAAGCATTTTCGTTCCAACCTGGAATACCGGGAGGAGTGATGGTGTCCTCGGCGATATTGAACACTGGGAATGCCTTTGTTTCACGGTGCCAGAATTGATAAGAATAACCTCCAGTCAGGTCAATTTCGCTCTTGGCTGCCTCCAGTGTTTTCTTGTAGTTGAAATACGTTTCTAGCAATTGATTGGTCTTGACCTGGTCGTAGCGTTCTTGCCGTCCTCCTTGAATGTAGGATACTGCTGCAGAGTCAGAAACGGTGACCGTTCCATAACCGTGTGCATAGTCATACCCTACGTTCATGATTAAATGCAGGTCTGGAAGAAAGTGAAGTTTGTAATCCAATTTGGCGTTTCCGATGAATCGATCTGCGTTGCCAAAGTCATCGCGCTGATAAAGCAGTCCGACCGGGTTGCGCACGGCAAGTGGATCAGGGTTGCCGTTTGGGCGAATCCATTCGTAGTAGCCCCCGAAGCGCTCATAGTCGGTTGGATAGGTGTAGGTGCCACCGTTCAATTCAGGATCATTCGAGTATACCGGTTGTGTGGGATCAAAACTGATGGCTGAGCCGATGGCTCCTTTGTCAGCGAACACGCTTTTGGTGATCGAGTACTTCGTACTGATGTCCAAGGCCAAGTGATCGTCTAAGAACTTGGGTGTCAGGTTCAATCCTCCAGCATAACGCTTCATGTTGTCGCGGTCGAGTACGCCATTTTCATCCTTGTAATTGAACGATAGTCGGTACGGCAATGCTTTGATGCCGCCGGTGATGCCAACGTTGGTTTCCAGGATGAGCGCGTTTCGGTAGATCTCGTCTTGCCAGTCTGTGTTGGCGTTGCCCATCAAAGACGATTGGGTCGATGTACCATACTCCTGAACCGCGGCGCGGAATTGAGCAGTGTCCATCACGTTCACTTTTCGGGTGATCGTAGACAGGGATACCTTCTGTTGCAGGTCCACTTGAAAGGGGGTCTTGCCTTGTGCGCCCTTCTTGGTTGTAATCAAAATGACACCGTTGGCACCCCGCGAACCATAAATGGCAGCGGCGGAGGCATCCTTTAAGACCACCATGTTTTCAATGTCGTTCGGGTTGATGAGCGTGAGCGGATTGGCAGCTCCTGAAATGCTGTTGTTATCCAGAGGCACACCGTCGATCACGATGAGCGGGTCGTTGCTCGCATTCAAGGATGTACCTCCACGGATCCGTATTTTACTTCCTGACCCTGGAGCCCCGTCATTGGAGGTGATTTGCACACCTGAAACCTTTCCAGAAATCAATTGCTCAGCGGTGGTGATGTTTCCTTGCCCAAAGTCTTCTTTGCTAATCACCTTGGTCGAACCCGTGAGGTCGTCAGCGTTGGTGGTACCGTATCCAATGACGACGGCTTCTTTCAGTAGCACACCATCCAATTTCATGGTGGGGCTGCTTGATTTCGTTTCTCCAGCTGCAAACGTCATTTCCTCGTTAATGGTCACGAATCCGATGTAGGAGAATTTGATGTTGTAGGTGCCTGGTTTGATCCCACTGATCTCATAGTTGCCGTCCAAATCGGCGGAAGCGCCCAACAAAGGAGATGTTCCTTCCACAATAACTGTGGCACCCACAAGTGGGTATCCATCTTCTCCTTTCAATAGTCCTTTCAGGGTAGCGTCTTGGGCAAACGAAGAAAGCGCCAAGAGGAGTAGCCATGTGGTTATAAATGACCGTAAGTGTTTCGCGTTCATAGGTATAGGTTAAGTGTAGAAAAATAAATTATTGTATCGTAATCAGAAAATATTACTTTAGCATAATCTAAGTGTAACTTGGACACTAAGGTACAATACTAATATCAAACACTCTCAACAATGAAGAAAATTTTTACTCTCCTGCTTGCGGGCGCTTTGTTCACTGGCGTTCAAGCACAAGTAACGATTACCTATAAGGTTGACGTTACCAACTACTTAGATTCAGGAACGCTCGATGCTAATGGAATTCGAATCGGGGGCAATTTTGCTGCCTTGAACGCTACGGCGGGAGGTACCGCCATGGTGGATTGGTCGCCTTCTGATGCAACTTCAGTGATGACCGATGAAGGGAACAACATGTGGTCTATTGAAGTCACGTACCCAGCTGAGTCCATAGGGTCAGAGCAATTGTTCAAGTATGTCAATGGAGATTGGGGAACGAACGAGGGAAAAGGCGGATCTCAGATCGCTATTGATAGTTGTGGAGTGGATGATGGGTCTGGCAACATCAACCGCACGTTAATGATTCCATCGTATCCTACAACATTGATTTATTGCTGGGATGAGTGCAGACAATGCGACAGTTCAAGTGCCGTGCTTAACGTGAAGGAAGTGAAGCAGTCTGACATGACCGTCTTCCCTAATCCTTTTCAAAATGAATTCACCATCAGCTCTGCGTCTAACAGCGCCATCGCCAACGTTACGATTATGGATCTTTCCGGTCGTGTAGTGGCAAATGTGGCTGGTAAGCGCGCGACGAGCATGAACATTTCTGCCGAGGCATACCGTATGGTTTCAGGACTTTATTTGGTGCGTGTAGCTGCCGTTGACGGAACTACTTCCTTAGTGAAGGTTGCCGCGCAATAATTTTTGTGGTTTGTGAACACCCATAAAAGGCCTCGCCATTGCGGCGGGGTCTTTTTTTTTACCCTTATCTTCGATGCATGCGAAGGAGTTGGATGCTGGGTGTCTTGGTGCTGGTTTGCAGTTGCCAAGAGGTGGAGTGCATTGATTGCATTGATGATCAAGGGAACAGGTTTACGTTTTGTGATCCTCCTGAAGCCCCTTTTACGAACCAGCAGTGTGGCGAGACGTATCGAAAATGAAGATGAGACATAAACACTTCCTGTGGCTTGTACTGTTGGCAATGATTGCCTGTAAAAAGCAGGTAGAGGTGCGTCCTACCCTCCCTACGCCTACCGTGCAATGTATGGCGCCTGATGCCCTGATTGGATCTTGGATTTCTGACTCGGTGCATATAACCACCAACGTAGATTCGATGGATTCGAGCATTGTAGAACGCTTTCCATCTCTTCAATACACCATGCGATTGCGCTGCGGAAACGGAGATACTCTCTTTTTGCTTTCCTATGTGAATTTTGCAGGCGTGGTGACCGAGGAAGTTCGGTCGACCAATTTTACGGCCAACGTAACGGGCGTGTATGCTTATGGCGAATTGGAAGTTACGTCCGATACAGCCGACGCTTCGTTTGTACTCCGTCTGGCTATTCTAGGGGAGGATAGGCTCATGGCAACCAAAATTGCCCTGCCCAATCAGGGTCAATCCACGCGCACGGAAATATTTTTTCGTAAGGAGTGAACGATTGGTACGTCAAACGCGTTGTGACAATCCAACGTCTTATCCATATGCGCTATTTATTTCTCACTGCACTGTTCCTCGGAATATTAGCTACCTCGTGTAGAAAGGATGCGCCGGCACCTGAAGAAGAAGGTGACGACACAACCGTAGTAACTACAACCTCCAAGCACATGGTGCTGATCATACCCACCGTAAGTGTGAATTGCGGCGCGTGCCCTCTGGCGCATCATGAAATCGAGGTTTTGGAGGAGGAGAACGAGAATGTCACGCACATGTCTCATTACATCTACGGCCCGCTCTATCATCCTTACACGAAGTACTTGATGGATAAGATCAACAAGACGGTCTATACTCCATTGGGACATGTAGACAGAAGGCACGAAGACGGCAGCGTGGTCTATTACCCGGTCAACATGTTCAAAGGAATCTTAGGCACGGAGGTGGAAGAGTCTACTGGAATTGACTTAAGCGTAAAACGCATCAATGCAGAAAGCAGCATTGAATTAGCAATAGAAGTGGCTACCGAGTCTGTGTCTCTGAAAGAAGACATGATGATCACGGTTGTGCTGATTGAAAAGGAAGTGACGGGAATGGGCAACGGTTACGATCAGCGCAATTACGGAAACAACGATCCCGACCACCCATACTTTGAAAGAGGTGATTGGATCGAAGGCTTTGTCCACACCCATGTAATCCGCGATGTGTTTACTGCCTTTGAAGGGGATGCACTCAACCTCGGTTCTGGGAAAGACAGCTGGACCTATAGTATTCAGCATTCAACGCTGGAAAAAGATGCCAGCGCATATGCGATCATCGCATTTGTGAACCGACCAGGAGAGGATATTCAACCCGTCCTGAATACGGTTCAAGCGGAATTGGCTGAGTAACCTTTACAAGTCGAACTTGATGCCTTGAGCCAATGGCAGCTCGGTGCTCCAGTTGATCGTGTTTGTCTGTCGACGCATATAAGCCTTCCAAGCATCTGATCCACTTTCACGTCCTCCGCCGGTTTCCTTTTCGCCGCCAAAAGCGCCACCGATCTCAGCACCGCTTGTGCCGATGTTGACGTTGGCAATACCACAGTCAGACCCTTGATGACTCAAGAAGATCTCACTCTCTCGCATATTGGTGGTCATGATGGCTGAGCTCAAGCCTTGCTTTACGCCGTTTTGTAATGCCAAAGCCTCTTCAAATGTGGAATATTTGAGGAGGTACAAAATCGGTGCGAATGTCTCTTCTTGTACGATTTCCCAGGAGTTGTCTGCTTCGGCAATCGCTGGCTGCACGTAGCACCCGCTTTCGTATCCGGCACCGGTCAACACACCGCCTTCCACCACCATCGTACCGCCAGAGCGCTTGATTTCAGTGATGGCGTTTTCGTACATGCCTACTGCATCTGTATCGATCAGTGGACCAACATGGTTGTTCACGTCCAATGGATCACCGATGCGCAATTGACCGTATGCTTTTTTGAGGGTCTCTTTGACTTCGTTGTAGATGCTTTCATGGATGATTAAGCGTCGCGTTGATGTGCAGCGTTGACCAGCAGTTCCAACAGCGCCAAATACGATACCGGGAACGGCAATCTTAAGATCGGCATTGGGCGTGAGGATGATGGCGTTGTTTCCGCCCAGTTCGAGGATGGTCTTACCCAATCGTCGACCGACCGCTTCACCGACCTTTTTACCCATGCGGATAGACCCTGTTGCTGAGACCAAAGGCACACGCTTGTCATTGCTCATCAATTGCCCAATCTCGTAATTGCCTACTACCAAGCAATTCACTCCCTCCGGCACCTCGTTGCGTTCAAATACATCTTCTACGATCTTCATACATGCGATCGCGCATAAAGGCACTTTCTCTGATGGTTTCCATACGCACACATCTCCACATACCCAAGCGAGCATGCTGTTCCACGCCCAAACGGCAACGGGAAAGTTGAAAGCCGAGATGATCCCGACCACTCCCATGGGATGGTACTGCTCATACATGCGGTGCATGGCGCGCTCGCTGTGCATGGTCAGGCCGTGCAATTGGCGGGAAAGTCCCACTGCGAAATCGCAGATGTCAATCATTTCCTGCACCTCTCCGAGGCCTTCCTGATAGCTTTTGCCCATCTCATAGCTCACCAATTGGCCGAGCTCATCTTTCTTTTCGCGCAATGCCTCTCCGATCTGACGCACTACTTCGCCTCTTTTGGGAGCGGGCCTCATCCTCCAGGTATCGAACGCTTTTTGAGCGAGACCGATTACTTCTTCATAGTTCTCTGCTGAGGAGCCATTGACAGTGGCAATTTTGCTGCCGTCTACAGGTGTAAACGATTCAAAGGTCTGGCCTGTGGATGCAATCCATCGTTTTCCAGTGTAAGTTCCTTGGTTGATGGATGCAATGCCCAGTGCGGTGAGTGTGTCTTTCATATTTTCAACTTTCTAGCGTACAAAAGTACAGTCCCAATTTCGCTATGGGCGAATTTTCACTACTACTTTTCAAGTGATTGGTTTTTTAGGGAGAAATGAAGTCTGAATGATTAAATCACCTCGTCCAGCCAAGCACTTACCTCTTGTGCGTGGGTGTAAACCATGAAGTGAGGTCCACCCTGCACTCGCTCATCTGGTCGAATGTTTCGTATCGGAAACACTGCGTCAGCAGTGCCGTGAATGTGGGAGATATTCGAGAGCTTGTGTTCTCCATTCCAGGATACGATCTTATCTGTAGACCAGTCTACAATGCGTTCATCTGAACGCTCGAGCAAATCAAAGAGCATTTCCTTATCAGAACCTTCGCGTACGCCAAAAAACCAGGCGGTGAGCTCTTTGAAGTGGAGCAATTTGGACGCGGGCAGGAGCTTTTGAAGATGGACCAAGCCGATCAAGTTGAGGTTGATGGGCATCTCTGTTTTGCTCTTCACAGAACTGATTAACACGACTTGCTTTACGGGAATGCGCTTGGCCATTTCGATGGCCATGATTCCTCCGAACGAGAGGCCAACCAAGACAGATTGTTGCGGATTTTCAATGGATTGGCCCATACGGACCGCGTAAGCTTCCATCGTTTCGTCCGGATTGGGGGCTAACCAAGGCAGGTGGTGGATGTCTATGCTCTTCTTCAACTGAAGACGTGAGAAGACCGTTTCATCCGCTCCTAAACCACTGATGAAATAGACAGGCGTCACAATTTTTCTGTCATGAAGTTTTGGGAGGGGGCGTCGTAGAAAATGCGGCCAACCACTTCCGGCAATTTAGGCTGCTTTTCTTCTACTAAATCAACAATGAACCCGCTGAATTCATAGCCCCATTCTTGTTCGTCTGTCGGCACATTTCTCGTGTCTAGGACGATGGATTTGGGTTGATGCTTTTTGGCGAAGAAACTCACGTCGCACACCATGTCAAAAGGGACGGTAAATTCGAAAGATCCATTGTTGTTCGCCATAACGGTATAGAAGTCACCTGCCGCGCTGGTCACGCGAATACTTGCATGCTTTACCTGTCCTCCTTCTGCGTCTTGAATGGTTCCACCCAGCAGCAAGTTGTTGTCCTTGGATTGTGCGAATCCAGTTCCGACAAGCAGGCTGAAGGCTATAGCAACAATCCACTTCATGGGTCACGATTCACAAAGTTTCCGACGGCGGGGTCGAACAGAATATAAGCTACTTGCTTTGCAGGGGAGGTGTCATCCCCTTCAATTAAGGTCACTCGGAAGCCCCCGTATTCGTAGTTATACTCCTGTTCAGATGCCGGTATGTTACGCGTGTCAAAAACCAACATCTTCGACTCAAAACCTTCTTTGGAAAGGACAATCTCAAAGTACAAATCGAAGTCTACCCCAAAGTCGAACCTACCGTTGGGTTGCGTCTTTTTTTTCTGGATCACTTTGCCTTCCTTATTCTGAAGTTCAATGGACACGGCCTTCATGGGAAGTCCGTTGTTTCCGTAGACCACGCCATCTATGGCAACGTCGGGTGTTTGAGCAACGGAAGGGATGGAGAAGGCCAAGGCGAAAAGTGCTGTGGCGAGGCGGATCATGGCTTTTCGTTGAAGAAGTGGACATCCCGTTGAGGGAAAGGAATGCGAACGTGCTTTTCACGGAACTGGGCATCGATTTCGAAGCGTAATTCGCTTCGCACAAATTCAATCTCCCATGAATTACGCGCCCAAAAGAAGACCTCAAAGTCAAGGCTAGAGTCTCCAAAATTCTTGAACTGCACCTTGACGGGCATGTTCTGGTCTACCGCTGGATTCTTCTTCACGATGTCTGTTAGGATATCACGGACCAAGGCAGTGTCTGACCCATATGCTACACCCACTTTTACGTTGAATCGCGTGAGGTCATCCATGGTGGTCCAGTTGATCACGTTGTCTGAAACCAACTTGCTGTTCGGAACGATCATGGTGATGCCATCGCGCGTCTTGATCTTGCTCGTTCGAAAATCGATCTCGATGATCCGGCCGACGGTATTGTTGAACTCCACGATGTCGCCCACCTTCACCGTGCCTCCGAAAAGCAGGATGAGTCCGCTGGTGAAGTCGTTGAAGATCTGTTGAATGCCCAATCCAACGCCGACCAATAAGGCGGCAGAACCAGCGAGCAGAAGCGTAAGGTCAACGCCGACCGTTTCCAGTACGATGGCGGTAGAGGTAGTGTAAGCGAAGTAGGCGGCCAATTTTTCGAGCGCGTACAATGTGCTGCGCTCCATCCAATCCCTCCGCTTGATACTGCGGTCGATGAAAACGCGGAAGATTTTCAAGGTGACCCAAGTGGCGAAGTAGATGATGATGATCAAGCCTACGTTGAATACCGTCAGTGAGAAATCCTTGTAGCCAAAGATTTCGAATTCGATTATGGCTTGTATCCTTTCCATCAATGCAATACGGTTCTGCCGAGTTTCTTGTTGATCTCACGCTTGATGCTTTCCAGCTTCATTTGGCGCATGAGGAATTGTGTAGCGTCAGCTCCTAGTAGGGTCTGTTCTTTCAAGGCTTCTTGATTTTCCTTGAGCATGCGTTTTACGCGTTTGTCCTTGTATGCGTAGATCGATTCAAGCACGGCCCGGCGGAGTTTCTTTTCTTCTGGCATCACAATGATCTCTTTTCGCTCCCAGTTGTCAAGGTTGTAAGGAAAGCTCATCATATCCACAAACAGTTCGCGCAGCGCGTCGTTTTCGTGGTTGATGAAGGTGTTGACCTGGAGCTTTTCGTGCTGATCCATGTGCTTGGAAAGGGCCTCGAAGAGATTCCTGAGTGATTGGTTTTCGAAGTACAGTTCATCTTGTTCAATTTCGTTCAAAAGGAAATCAATCACATTGATGGCTTCTGGTTCGGGTTGATCCTCTTCCACCTTATCCTCCAAGGTGAAGGTATGGTCGTGGTAATTGATCATGATCCGCAGGATGTCGCGCTCTTGAAATTCTAAGGTGTCTTCAGCAAATTTCTTTTCCTCGATGAACGAGGATTCAATGACTGGCGGTTCTGGAAATTCATCTTCCCTGTGGTTGGATGAGCGGAAACGTTGCTTGTGTTGCTTGCGCAGCGACTTGTTCAGTTCTGAGATCAGCGCCTTTTCGGAGACGTGCATCAGCTTGCTGCACTCGGTGATGTAGATCGACCGCAGAATGGTATCGGGGATCAGGGCGATGCTGTCAACCATGGTATGGATCACCTCATTGGTCTTAATGGGGTCGCCGTGGGCATCCTTCATCAAAAGATCCGCCTTAAAGACTATGAAATCGCGCGCATTGTCTTTCAAGTACTCCTTGATTTCGATGCGGTCGTGTTCCTTGCTGAACGTGTCGGGGTCATGCCCATCGGGCAAAAGGACCACCTTCACATTTACGCCTTGTTCTAGGATGATGTCGATACCGCGCAAGCTTGCTTTGATGCCTGCGGGGTCGCCATCGTAGACCAAGGTTACCGTCTTTGTATAGCGCGATACGAGCTTGATCTGATCTTTGGTGAGCGCCGTTCCAGAAGAGGCAACGGTATTTTCAATCCCTTTTTGGTGAAAGGCGATGACGTCTGTATAGCCTTCAACCAGATAGACATTCTCCTCCTTCGCAATGGATTGCTTGGCGAAGTAGATGCCGTAGAGCGTGCTACTCTTATCGTAGATGGCATTCTCCGGGGAGTTGATGTACTTCGGAATGTTCTTGTCTGCCTTGAGCGTGCGACCACCAAATCCGATTACCCTTCCGCTCAGGTTGTGGATCGGAAAAATGACGCGGCCTTTGTACCCGTCGTACTTCCTCCCGTTTTTTTCTTTTACCAGAGCGGTGGCCAGCAAGTATTCTTCTTTGTATCCTCGATCGGCCGACTCGTCGGTGAAGGCTTGATAGTTATCGGGATTGTAGCCAAGTTGGAATTTTTTGATGGCACTTTCCTTGAAATCGCGCTCCTTGAAATAGCTCAATCCAATGTTTTGACCCTCTTCTGAATGCCAAAGCTGCTCGGTAAACCATTTCTGGGCAAACTCATTGATGACGTATAGGCTCTCCCGTTCGTTGCGCGCTTCCTCTTGTTCGGGAGAGGGCTTCTCTTCTTCGAGTTCGATGTTGTAGCGCTTGGCCAGCCACCGCAACGCTTCGGGGTAGGTGAAGTGCTCGTGTTCCATGATGAAGCTCACCACGTTTCCTCCTTTCCCTGAACTGAAATCTTTGAAGATGCCTTTAGCAGGAGACACCATGAATGATGGGGTTTTTTCATCCGTCCAAGGACTCAAACCCTTGAAGCTCGATCCCGATTTCTTCAGGTTTACGAACTCGCCAACCACCTCATCGATGCGTGCAGCATGGAGAATCTCATCAACTTTGTGGGGTGGAATCATTGCTTACGAAGGTAGTATACCGCGGTGCAAAAGCCAGCGTCCTTACTCGGCTTTCTCTACGTCGAAATTCATCTTTTGCAGCAGGGATCCATCGGTGTTGTAGAAGCTCCAGCTGCCGGTCTTTTCATCGTTTGAGAACTGCCCTTCATAGCGTTTAATCCCATCTGGCCAGTAGACTTCCTTCTTTCCTTCTTTGCTGCCGTGTTCGTAAAAACCGAGGCTCCAGAGTTGCCCGGAATTGTAATAATAACGCCACTCTCCGTGGCGCAGGCCATCCTTGTCAAAGCTCCCGAAATACTCGCGCGTACCGTCTTCGTAAAATTTCTCCTCCTTGACTTTCACGGATTGCCCATCCTCTTCAAAGTAAAAGCCAACCAGCTTTGGCTGTGTTTCCGTCCAACTGTCAATCACCTTGCGTTCTGGCTCCTTTTGACATGCTGTATTCACGGCCATCACACCGACCAATAAAAACATCATCCACTTTTTCATGTGCTCAAAAATAATCGCGTTGTTGAATTTATCAAGCGGGATTGAGTAACTGGATGGTGCAATTTCAGATAAGTCCATGTCCTGCGCGGAATGAATAGTAATAGTATAAAGCACCAAAAGAAATAAGGAAGTCTAGAATGGCGGAGGGAGAAAATGTCGACTATTCGGGTTGTAGCCTTTTAAAACACTGCAATCCGTCTCAAATTAGTCAAATGAACAAGTCCTTTCAACTTGATTTAAATGGAGGTAACCTTATGGTTATTTGAAAAAAAAGTATAATTGATGTCTAATTTCGAATGGAAATGTACGTAATCGTTAAAAAACCAACGATTGATCGACGCATTCGATTCGTGTAAAAACTTGTTGCTTATGAGGTCTGAAAGATACGTCATTGCTATGATCGCCATGATTGTAGCCTTGGGTGGTTTGCTCATGGGTTTTGATGCTTCGGTCATCTCCGGAGTGGTTAAATTCATAGAACCTGAATTTGGGCTCACGAAACTTGAACTGGGATGGTCTGTGGCCTCCTTAACGCTAACGGCAACCTTGGCGATGATGATATCCGGCCCGCTGAGTGATCGGTTTGGAAGAAGGTCTGTATTACGCGTAGCTGCGATTCTGTATGCCATTTCGGCGCTCGCCTCCGCCTTTGCTCCTACATTTTTAACCCTTGTGATTGCTCGGATGATCGGCGGGTTAGGAGTTGGTGCATCCTTGATCCTGGCGCCTATGTACATCGCGGAAATGTCACCTCCCGACATTCGCGGTAGGATGGTATCGTTCAATCAGTTGAACATTGTCATCGGTATATCGCTTGCGTTTTTCACCAACTACTTGATCTTGCATTGGGGAAAGTCCGATGCTTCATGGGCGGTTTGGCTCAAATTGGATGAACACAATTGGCGTTGGATGTTGGGACTGGAAACGCTTCCAGCGGTGTTGTATTTCTTTGGACTTTTCTTCGTGCCCAAGAGTCCTCGTTGGCTCATCCTAAAGGGGAAAGTGGCTGAGGCGAAGTCGATCATGGCCAAATTGACCTCTGAGGCGGAAGCAGAAGCCGCTCTTGAGGAAATTCGAAAAAATGATCTCGCCAGAAAAGACGAACCCAAGGCAAGCGTCAAAGACTTGCTCAAACCAAGTTTGCGTTTGGTGCTCACGATTGGAATTGTCGTAGCCGTGCTCCAGCAGATTACCGGCATCAACTCTGTTTTCTTTTATGCACCTATGATCTTTGAACAATCGGGCATTGGAACCGACGCTTCGTTCGTTCAGGCCATTTTGGTCGGATTGGCTAATTTGGTGTTTACCGTATTGGCCATTCTCTTCATCGATCGTCTCGGTAGGAAACCCCTCTTGAGCTTTGGAGTCGCGGGCATTGCCCTCTGCATGTTCTTGCTTTCCTATGGATTTCATGCTGCCACCTATGAGGTGACCCAAGAGACGTTTATGGCCATCACCTCAGTGCAGGAAGCAGACGTCGTATCGGTCATCGGTCAGACCTACGCGAATGAATCTGCTTTTTTGGACGGCATTGCTCAGGTACTATCACCAGATGTGATTGAAGCGCATAAAACTACGCTGATCAACTCCTCCATTCGCATGAATGCGATGTTGATCCTCTTTGCCATTTTGGGATTCGTGGCCTCGTTCGCGATCTCGATTGGACCCGTCATGTGGGTCCTGTTTTCAGAATTGTTTCCAAACAAAATCCGCGGCATTGCCATCTCTTTTGTCGGACTCATCAACTCCGGCGTCAGTTTCCTTGTCCAATGGATATTTCCATGGGAGTTGGAATTTTTGGGCAGTTCGGTGACCTTCCTGATCTACGGTCTTTTTGCAGCAGCGGGACTCATTTTTATCGTCAAGGTCATACCTGAAACGAAAGGAAAATCACTCGAAGAAATCGAAACGCAACTCGTACACTAAATCAGTTTGTCATGAAGTCATTGGTAACGTCGCTTGGACTATCAGCCCTACTCATCGTGGCGTGCAACGCCCCAAAACAACAAGCCCCAAAGACCAATTCAGAGGGACCTCAACCAAGTCAATTGGTTATTCGTTTTCAGCCTCAACCTGCTGCGGGCCTCTTGGGTCAAGATCACCCCATCTCTTTTGTTTTGCCGGTGCCCGAGACAGGCAGGTACAAGGTCACCGCATTCGGCCCAGATTGTATCGGTTGTGAGGTGTGGGTAGAAGATTACATCGATAATCCAGATGATCGCACGTACAACATCACGGGTTCTATGGTGCTTGAGGGAGGGAAGGCATCAAGAGATGGATCCCCCTTGGCTGCTGTCGAGCACAAGATGTTGGTCCATGCCAATAAGGAAATGACCCTTGACAGCGTCGTCTTCGAATTAATTTCCTCTCATGCTGATACGCCGCAACAATTGACGCAATCCATGGAGGGTGATGCTTGGGAATTGGTCTGGTCCGATGAATTTGACGGTACGGGTTTGCCAGACCCAGACAAATGGACGTATAATGTGGGAAATTGGGGATGGGGAAACAACGAACCTCAGTATTATACGGATGCTCGACAAGAAAATGCCCGTCAGGAAAACGGTCACCTGATCATTGAAGCCCTGCGAAATGACATGGGCCAACCATGGACCTCAGCACGACTCACCACCCAAGGAAAGACTTCATTTACGTATGGTCGCGTCGAATTTCGAGCGATGGTGCCTGAAGGACGAGGCACATGGGCTGCTGGCTGGCTGCTCGGAGACGCATACCGCGATGAGCTTTCATGGCCCTACTGCGGAGAGATAGATGTTTTGGAATGTGTAGGATATGAGATCGATGATGCCACCGGTGCAGGCTTGAACCACGCCACCTGCCATACCCGAGCCTACTATTTCAAACAAGGAAATCAGATTGGAAGCGAAATTGCCGTGGACAGCATGAACTCCGTCTTTCACACCTTCGCCATTGAATGGTATCCGGATGCCATCCATGGATACTTAGACGGAGAGCATTACTACACCTACGACAAAACTGCCGACCGATTAGAATGGCCCTTCAACGAGCCACAAAACATCATCATCAATCTAGCCGTTGGAGGTGGATGGGGTGGAATGCAAGGCATTGACTCTACCTATGATCGCCATCGTTATGTACTAGATTACGTTAGGGTTTACCAAAAGAAATGAGAACTGCCTCTATTTTACTTGGACTGGTTTTTCTGATCCGGTGTACGTCGCCCGTAGATGAAGAGCTGTCGGTCGTGGTGTATCAGAGCTCCAAAGCTGGGGATAAGCTCGCGATGAGAGCGGGGCGCTCGATCGAGTCCAAGGTGCTGGATTCCATTTCCCTTTTTCCTGAACAGACGTTTCAAGTCATCACCGGATTCGGAGGAGCATTTACAGAATCCTCGGCCTTCGTGCTTGATCAGCTCAGTCCCGCAAAAAGACAGCAGGTACTGGAAGCCTATTTCTCTGAAGAGGGAGCGGCGTATTCCCTGACCCGCACCCACATGAACAGTTGTGATTTTTCCTTGGATCACTATAGTTATGCGTCCATTCCAGGCGACACTTTGCTCGACTCGTTCAGCGTGAAGGAGGACCTACCGGACCTTATCCCAATGATCAAAGATGCCATGGACATTTCGAAGGAAGGATTCAAGATCATCGCTTCTCCTTGGACGGCGCCCCCATGGATGAAGACCAATAACGCTTGGGCTTCAGGATCTTTGGCAGCGGAACACTACGATACATGGGCCAGGTTCTTTGTCAAATACGTAGAAGCTTACCGTGAGCAGGGAGTTGATATTTGGGGCTTCACGGTAGAAAATGAACCCTTGGGCAACGATTCCAACTGGGAGAGCATGCATTATACGCCTGAGCAAATGGGCACTTTTGTCAAGCACCATTTGGGACCAGCTTTGCGCGATGCGGGCTTGGACCAGCGCCTTCTTTTGTACGATCAAAACCGAGGTGAAGAACTAGAAGAATGGTCCGATGCCTTGCTGACGGATCAAGAGTTGCTGCCTTTTTTGGCAGGTACAGCCGTGCATTGGTATACAGGCACCGTTGATTGGTTTCCCGCCTCACTAGAGCACACCCACGAGCTAGCTCCTGATCTACACCTCATTCACACCGAGGGCTGCGTGGATGCTGAAGTGCCGCACTGGAAAGACGACCAATGGTATTGGTCAAAAGAAGCGACAGATTGGGGATGGGATTGGGCCAAGCCTGAAGATAAAGCAAACCATCCGAAGTATGTGCCGGTCTATCGCTATGCCAGAGACATGATCGGATGCATGAACAGCTGGGTGGATGGCTGGATCGACTGGAACATGGTGCTCGATCGAAACGGAGGTCCAAACCTCGCCAATAATTGGTGCGTGGCACCAGTCATAGTCGACACGGCCACGGATGAGGTATACTACACCCCATTGTATTACGTAATGGCGCATTTTAGTAAATACATTCGGCCGGGTGCGAGACGCATTGGATATTCGAGCACTGATGAAGATCTTATGGTCACTGCTGCCCAAAATCCAGATGGAAGTGTTTGCGTGGTAGCGCTCAACATGACGGATACACCCAAGCAGTTTAGATTATCTGTGGGTGAGAAAAGCAAAGTAATGGAAATCGATGCGGCAGCATTGCAGTCGATTGTAATTGAAGGACAACAGTAGAGAGAGATAGATGGCAAAGAATGAAGTACGCCTTGGGTTGACCCCAATGCACATAGAAGACAAGGAGATTACCGGGGCATATACGACCCTGGAGGGAGAGGATTTTTTCGTGATCGACCACTTTGATCGCATGCCACCCTTTTTCATGACCATCGTGAGTTCGTCGGACCACTGGCTCTTCCTCTCGTGCAATGGAGCCTTGTCAGCAGGAAGGAGAAATCCAGACAACGCGGTGTTCCCCTACTACACCGACGATAAAATTACCGACTCTGCTGGTCAGACCGGAGCCAAAGCGATCTTCCGAGTGCGCGAAGGAGACCATGCATTTCTATGGGAACCCTTTGCAGAGCACTATCGAGGCGTGTATCCTACCACGAGCAAATTGTACAAGAACCGCGAGGGTAACAAGATCGTCTTCGAGAAACGCAACGAACAATTGGGTCTCACCTACCGCTACGGTTGGATGTTCTCAGATCGTTACGGCATCGTGCGGCGCTCTCAGCTGATCAACGACACCGATCGGGAGCTACAAGTTGAATTGCTCGATGGCATTATGAATGTGCTTCCTTATGGCATTGACAGTAATCTCCAGAATTTTAGGAGTACCCTGGTAGATGCCTATAAGCGCAACGAACTGGACATCGAAAATGGCTTGGGCATTTTTTCGCTGAGTTCAATGGTCGTGGACAAGGCAGAACCGAGTGAGGCCTTGAAGGCAACCACCGTATGGAGTGCCGGCTTGGATCAAGACGCCATCTTGTTGAGCACCAATCAGCTGGGGCATTTCAGAAGGGGCGGAGACATCGTTCAAGAAGCAGACATCAAGGCGACGAAAGGTGCTTATTTCATTTACAAGACTCTGTCTTTAGCTCCAAAAGCGAAAAAAGAGTGGGTCATTGTTTCCGAAGTGAATCAGTCTGCAAAGGAGATTGAATCCTTGCGAAAAGACCTGCAAGACAAGCAGGCGATCTTGGCTGCGGTCAATGCAGATATTGCCAAAGACAAAGAAGAGCTGCGCAAAAAGATCGGCTTGACCGACGGCATCCAGCTTTCAAACGATCGATTGAGCGCGGGAAGGCATTTCTCTAACGTGCTCTTCAACATCATGCGTGGAGGAACCTTTGATGACCAATACGAGATCGAAAGCAAAGACTTTATCGCCCACGTCAAGCGGATGAATGAGGAAGGATACAAGACACACCGCTCAACGTTGAGCGAACTACCCCCGAAAATTTCCTACCACCAATTGAGGTACTTCCTAACGGCCACACAGAAGAAGGACCTGATGCGGTACTATTTTGAGTACTTGCCACTCTCGTTCAGCCGAAGACACGGTGACCCGAGTCGGCCATGGAATTACTTCTCCATTGAAACCCGCAATGCCTTGGGAGAGAAGTCGAGGAATTACGAGGGCAACTGGCGCGACATTTTTCAGAATTGGGAGGCCTTGGCATTCAGTTATCCTGAATTCACGCTCGGTATGATTTCCAAATTCGTCAATGCCTCTACTATTGACGGATACAATCCCTATCGCATAACGCGAGATGGAATCGATTGGGAAGTGATTGAGCCAGATGATCCTTGGTCGTACATCGGATATTGGGGAGATCATCAGGTCATCTACCTCACCAAGTTCCTTGAGTTCTCGGTAAACTACCACCCAAAACGACTGCGATCCTTGTTGGCAAGTCGGTCCTTCACCTATGCCAACGTGCCTTATAGAATCAAAGGTTACGATGCCATCACCAGCAATCCGAAGGACACCATAGACTTCGACCACGACCTCGATAGAAGGATCGGTGAGCGTGCGCGTAAAGTGGGGTCGGATGGTAAGATGATTTGGACGAGTAAGGGTCAGTTACTGCAAGTGAACCTCACCGAAAAACTCTTGGTAATGATCCTGACCAAGCTTTACAATTTTGTGCCTGAGGCAGGCATTTGGTTGAATACCCAACGCCCTGAGTGGAACGACGCCAACAACGCGCTCGTAGGCAATGGGGTAAGCATGGTGACCTTGTACTACCTCCGTCGCTTACTCAGCTTCTGTCCGACGCTTTTCAGCGATTTGGAAGTCAATAGTTTTGAGATCAACAAGCCCGTGGTAGATCTGTTGGACGCCTTGAATCGTGGTTTTCAGAATTACGAAGAATGCCTATCCATTGGATTTTCTGATCAACGCCGTCGAAATCTGATGGATGATTTTGGCATCGCTGGGGAGCACTATCGTACGACGGCCTATGCTGGGTTTACAGGTGACAAACGCACACTTTCTGTGGACGACCTGTTGGCCTTCTTTACGAAAGCCAACTGCTTTCTGGAGCACGCCATCGATAAGAACAAACGGGCGGATGGTCTTTACCATTCCTACAACTTGGTGAGCCTTTCCGAACGCTCCGCATCGGTTGAATACCTCTACGAAATGTTAGAGGGACAAGTGGCGGTGCTAAGTGCAAAATATTTGCCGCCGGAGGAAGCCTTGAACGTTTTGCATGCCCTTAAAGGCAGCGCCATGTTCCGACCGGATCAGTACAGTTATATGCTCTATCCAGACCGTGAATTAGCGCCCTTTTTAGAGAAGAACACGATCGAGCCAGCTTTGGTAGAAGGTTCCAGCCTCATAGATACACTCCTCGCTAAGGACGACACTTCGATCATCGAGCGTGACATCAACGGAAAACTCCACTTCAACGGATCCTTCCACAATGAAAAGGACCTGTTGCAGGCATTGAATGCCTTGGATGAAAAAGAATTTGGGGTAACGCTGAGCAAGGACAAAAAGCAATTGATGGAGGCGTTTGAGACGGTGTTTGACCACCGTTCCTTCACCGGTAGGTCTGGGACGTTTTATGGCTACGAAGGCTTGGGGAGCATTTATTGGCACATGGTATCCAAGCTCTTACTGTCGGTGCAAGAGAACATCATCGCGGCCAACGAACATGAAGCAAATGCCGGAGTCATCGGTCAATTGGTAGAGCACTACTACGAGATACGCGCTGGAATCGGGGTGAATAAATCGCCAAAGCTGTACGGGGCGTTTCCAACGGACGCCTATTCACATACACCGAAATATGCGGGTGCGCAGCAACCGGGAATGACAGGCCAAGTCAAGGAAGACATCATCAACCGATGGGCGGAATTGGGCGTTAGCGTGAAGGAGGGCAGACTCGCCTTTCAGCCAATCATTCTTAGGGCGTCGGAATTCCTCACGGAAGATGCAACCTTGTCGTACTATGATCATGAAGGAAAGGCGAACAAGGTGGAAGTTCCAAAGGGGTCGATGGCATTCACGTATTGTCAGATTCCTGTCGTTTATTCTACTGGAAGTGATAACCGAGCAGACGTACAGTACGCAGATGGCTCGCAGCACAGCTATCCAGAAGGCCGCTTAAACCTGAATGATTCCAAGGACATCTTCCAACGAACGGGAAGGGTGAAAGCCGTAACCGTATTTGTGAAGCAAGCCTTGTCCTGATCAACCAAGGCGCGGCCGACAAAGGATTTAACCTAGGGAAGCCTGCAGGGCATAGACCATCGGAATGCGGTTTTCCAGGTGTTTGATCCTGAATTTTCCGAGCTCGAATTCCTCGGTATGCTTGAAGCAATTGTGAGGAGAGTAGTCGAATTCTTGAAAATTATCGATGTGAAAACCTTGTTTTAAGAGAGCTGAAAACACTTCAGCCAGGCCGTGGTTCCAGGTCACCGATTGCATTTTTTCTCCCGTTCCACTGGCATATGAGCCCTCCTCATCCTCTACGATAACGTCCCCTTTAAAGTAGGAGTAGACAACCTCTTTGAGGTCATTGTCAAACATCCAAACGACGGGATGAAATTCAGCAAAGACAAATCGGCCGCCGGGCTTAGTGAAATGCTTGACCACCGAAGCCCATTGATCGATGTCCGGAAGCCAGCCAATCGTTCCGAAACTGGTGAAGACGATGTCGAATTTCTCGTTGAGCTTTTCGGGGAGTGAGTACACGTCACAGTTGATGAATTGGGTGTCCGTATCGGCTTTGGATGCCAGGTCTTTTGCGGCATCAATGGCCTCGTTGGAAAGGTCAATGCCCGTGGCTTTTGCGCCCATTCGGCTCAAGGAAATCGTATCCTGACCAAAGTGACACTGAAGGTGTAGAATGGATTTACCTCGCACGTCGCCCAGCTGTCCGAGTTCGATTTCGGTAAGGCTATTCCGGCCTTTCAAAAATGAAGGAACATCGTAAAAGTCGGATGTGACGTGACCTTGGGTCCAAGCGTTCCAAAGCGACCGGTTGTGGTCAAGGTAGTCTTGTTCGTTGGGCATAGCGTAATAAGCTCAATAGTAGTAAAATGAGCTCATACCCTCATACCATCATGCTCCGATTGCTTGGAAGGCTTCGTATACTAAAAAGGCAGGCCAGAGGACCGCTTTAAAGATAGCGAGGAGGATGCCTATAAACCCGCTTGACGCGCCTATGTAATAGAACAACGCCCCTATGAGTCCGAGACCGTATATGGGAGCATTGTGGGTGGTAGTAGTTCGGATGTCATTTTTCATGGCGTTTCTTTTTGGGGCAAGGTATACCGATGACGTCTGCGCAGGAAGTGGATTGGTAGGGAGATGGGTTGAGATTGCTCAACTTTCTCTTCGCCAGAGGAGTTGAATGGCTTGCAATTCACCGTCGTCAAAACGGTTCGGTTGAAGGTGAAAGCCCAATTTCAAATAAAACCCAAGCGGCGAGCGATATGTGCTTCGATCTTGAAGGCGATAATTGTCGTGTTCAACGACCCATCCGTTCAGTGCTTCTTCCTTGGACATGGCCGTTGTAAGCAATGCTGTGCCAAGTCCATTCCCTTGAAATCGTGTGTCAATGATCATCACGAACCACCGGCTATCGTTACGATCAAACGAACATAGCCAAGCCTGTAAGAGGCCGTTTTCATGGACAGTGAAATGGCGGGGGTTTGTACATCGATCCAAATAAGCCTGGAGCGCTTCCAAATCAGGAAATGCCATGAAGGATGGATACACCGCATTCCAAATCGAAAAGATCCGTTGCTGATCCTTTTCAGAAAGTTGGGATGTCTGTACGATGTTCACATTCCAAATCTAGCACGAAACCTTACGTCCGACCGAGCGCGTTGATGAATCGAATGCACTCTACATTGAAGGCGAGAGGTCGTTCTACATTGACTACGTGTCCGCATTCAGGAATAACATGCAGTAGCGCCATGCGGTGATCGGCGACCAGCTTTCGTATGCTGGGTAGAAACATGTGGTCCTCGCTTCCCATGATGTAGAGGGTGGGAATGCCGGTGTCTTTCAATCGAAAGATTTTGAGCAATGGATTGATGTCTGCTGCAAGGGTAAACCAACGCTTGAACTCTTTTTGATACAGCTTGCGCGCCTCGCGAACAAACAGGTTTCGCGACTCTCGGTGCTTTCTTCTGGGCATGATGATCCATGCAAAGAGTTTGTAGAGTAGCAGATACGGCACAATGGATTGCAACAACACACCCAAGCGCATCAGGACCTGTCCGCGTACGTTCAATTTCATAACGGCACCCCCCATGATCAGACTGCTGATGCGGTCTGGATAGCGTTCACTGAGGTCGCGGATGATAATCGTACCCAAAGAGATACCTACCAAGTGTGTCTGTGGAATCTTGAGGTGATCCAAGACCTCCATCACTTCATCGCCGATTACCTCGAAAGAATAGCGCTGAAGCTCTTCATAGACAGGGCTTTTGGAACGTCCGTGTCCGCGTAAATCGATCAAAAGCACATTGTAATGCTCCTTGAAATCACGCACTTGTTTGAACCAAATAGCACTGCTTCCGCCAGCCCCGTGGATGAAGGTCACCCACTCCTTGGAGCTAGGATGTATATATGGAGTATAGTGCAGCACTGCCTAGGAAACCGACCAACCGAACATTGGTTCGCCACACAAGGTGAAACTTTTCTCGGATTTAGTCTACCTTTCGCCGTAACTAATCCTATCACCTATGCATCTCAGACCCATCCTAGCTTTGGCCTTGCCATTTCTGCTTTCACCCCTCATGAGGGTTTGCGCTCAAGACACCTTTTCCATGGTTGCCGTGGATTCTGTGACTGGCGAAGTAGGAGGAATTGGCGCTTCCTGCGTCTACTTGGCACAGTTTCCTCAATTCGACACCGACTTTCTTAGCGAACTCTTTCCTGGCAAAGGAGCGATCAATTCGCAAGCTTGGTATCTTCCCGAAAATCAGGCTTATGCCCGATCGTTGATGAATGCTGGTTATGCGCCGTCTGTAATCATTGATTCACTCGTGGCCAATGATTTCCAAGGCACTCCTGAGTTGCGTCAATATGGAATCGCCGCATTGGTAGATGGCTCGCCGGTAACGGCTGCGCATACCGGAAGTGGGACAGACGACTACAAGAACCACATCCTCGGACCGAATTACGCGATCCAAGGCAACATCTTGCTCGGACAGCAGGTGCTGGATTTCATGGAGTACAATTTTCTGAATACCGAAGGTGATTTAGCTTGTAAGTTGATGGCAGCCCTGCAGGGAGCCAACATGATCGGGGCCGATTCACGATGCGCGCCTAGAGGGACTTCCTCGCTCTTCGCTTTTCTGAAGGTGGCACAGCCCAACGACAGTTTCGGAACCCCTTCCTTACTGGTCTCGATCGAGACGCCTTTGGTCAATCCCTTCGAACCCATCGATTCGCTTCAATCGCTCTTTACGTTGGTGCATGGCTGTCCGGCCGACTCAGTGCCTGAAGACACCATTCCCGACATCCCACAGAACATCTTGGAGATCGAGGAGGAGGGATTCATCCTCTTCCCAATCCTGCAGACGACGAACTCACCATCCAGTTGAAGGAGGAGGGTGAATACGCCATGGTTATTCGAGATGTAAATGGAAGGGCCGTCTACGAAGGCCGAGTGATCGCAGACGCTACCATTGATGTTTCTGCGCTGGCTGCTGGTCAATACACCCTCGGGTTGAAAGGTGCAGACGGAGTGTTTTTAAAACACTGGCTCAAGAAATAGAGACGTGTAGTTTCTATGCGAAAGACATCACTTGTCCCACTCAAAGCGGTGGTGGATGATGCCTTCCTTTTCTTCATCGATCTCAGCTAGACAGGCCCTGGTAGCGGGGAGGAATTTCTTGCTTTTCAGCCATATGAGGTTCCAACTGGTTTCTTCAGGAAGGCCTTTCACCAGAATGATGTTCAAGTCGCCCCGTTCCAGTTCATTTCGGATGCGGATCACTTTCGTGGGTGGAATATCAATCCGAGCTTGAAAATTTATGAGTTGGATAGATGCCGCTGTTTGACTCATCTAATTATTTGGTGAATCTGTAGAAAGAGAGGGATGCAATCCCTCCCTCAATCTTCCTACTTTTGCGCCTTCCAATTGAGCGAAGCGCATGAAGATCTCCTACAACCGACTGAAAGATTTCATCCACCTGGACGAGTCGCCCGAAGAGGTGGCCGAATTGCTGACCAGCATCGGACTGGAAGTGGAAGGCTTGGATCGATTTGAGTCGGTGCCCGGCGGAATGCAGGGACTCGTGGTGGGGCATGTCATGGAAGTGTGGAAGCATCCAGACGCCGATAAACTCAGCTGCACTAAAGTGGACATTGGCACCGGAGAGTTGCAACCCATCGTGTGTGGAGCACCCAATGTTGCTGCGGGACAAAAGGTCATCGTAGCCACCGTTGGAACCACACTCTACACGCCAGATGGAGGTTCTTTCGAGATCAAGAAGGCTAAGATTCGCGGCGAAGTTTCGCAAGGAATGATCTGCGCGGAAGATGAGATCGGCGTTGGGGACAGCCACGATGGCATCATGGTGCTTCCTGCAGACACCAAGGTGGGAACCCCAGCAGAGGAGATTTTTAAGATAGAAACAGACCACGTTTTCGAAATCGGATTGACGCCTAACCGCGCCGATGCCGCTTCGCATTTCGGAGTAGCGCGCGACCTAAAGGCGGCCTTTGCACACCGGAAAGGACGCAAGTCAGAACTGTGTCGCACCTCAATAGAGGATGTCAAAGCAGCCAACCATGATTTGGTCATTCCTGTGAAGGTTGAAAATGAGGAAGCCTGTCCACGTTACATCGGCGTTACCATCTCGAACGTCACGGTGCAGGCTTCGCCCGCTTGGCTTCAGAATTTCTTGAAGGCCATCGGCGTACGTCCGATCAACAACATTGTCGACATCACCAATTATGTCAACCACGCTTTCGGCCAACCCCTCCATGCCTTTGATGCCGATAAAATTCAAGGGGGAGAGGTGATCGTCAAGACCCTTCCGAGTGGATCTAAGTTCACCACTCTAGACGACGAAGAACGTACCCTGCATGAGAATGACCTGATGATTTGTAACGCCAAGGAAAGCATGTGCATCGCGGGGGTCTTTGGCGGCGCGAAATCGGGAGTGACCGAAACGACCAAAAACATTTTTCTAGAGAGCGCCTACTTTGATCCGGTCTACGTTAGAAAGACGGCAAAGCGACACGGTTTGAATACCGACGCATCCTTCCGCTTCGAACGCGGCATCGATCCGAACATCACCATGTATGCGGCCAAGTTGGCCGCCAAGATGATCGCGGAATACGGGGGAGGAAGCATCAGCAGCGACTTCAGCGATACCCATCCTGGATTATTCCCTCCTTTCCAATTTACCTTCCGTCCCGGCAAGGCAAACCAATTGATCGGAACTGAGATCAACCCAAATGTCATGGAGCAGATCCTGAACAACTTGGAAATCGAGGTCAAGGAAAAGGCTGGCGATACTTGGCATTTAGAGGTACCCCCTTTCAAAGTGGACGTTACCAGAGAAGCCGACGTGATCGAAGAGATCTTGCGCATCTACGGTTACGACGAGGTGCCGGTTTCTACCAAGGTGCTTTCTACCATCAAAGACATGCGGCCCGAAGAATCGGCCCAAGCGAAAGAGGTGATCACCAAAACCTTGGTAGCGAATGGATTCCTCGAATGCATGAGCAACTCGATGACCGACGAGAAGTACACCGCGCTTTCCGGCGAATGGGAAGCGAGTGAGATCGTGCAGTTGAACAATCCGCTGAGCTCTGAGCTGGGGGTGATGCGTCCTGCCATGATCTTTTCGGCCATGCAAAGTGCTTCGTACAACCTGAACCGTCAGCAGGCCGACTTGAAGTTGTTCGAGTTTGGAAACGTGTACCGCGTCAAGAATGAAGGCTTCAAAGAAGAAGAGCGACTAAGCATCACCGTGAGCGGACAGGCCATCGCAGATCATTGGCGCGTGGCAGACATCGACGCCGATTGGTTTGAGGTCAAAGGGGCCTTTGAGATGATCCTCCAACGCATGGGCATTGACGCGTCGAAATTGAACGCGGTGGAAACGAGCAACGATTGGTTCTCCTTCGGAATGGATTGGAAGAAGGGCGACAAAGTGGTGGTCAGCGCAGGGGCCGTTTCAGACAAATTGAAGAAAGCATTTGACATCAAGCGCGATGTCTTTTACCTTGAGTTGAGATGGAGAGACATCGTTAAAATGCGCCAGCGCGACATCAAGATTGGGCAATTGCCGAAATTCCCAGAAGTGCGCAGAGATCTTGCCTTGTTGGTAGATGATGCCGTAGAATATGCCGTTCTCGAGCGCCTAGCCATCCAAACCGAACGAAAATTACTCAAGTCGGTCCGCCTGTTTGACGTGTACCAAGGAAAAGGCCTACCCGCGGGTAAGAAGAGCTACGCCTTGGCTTTCAACCTGAGGGACGAAAACAAGACCTTGACCGACAGAGAAGTCGACAAGACCATGGACAAACTCCTCAAGCGATTCGAGCAGGAGGTGGGTGCGCAATTGCGTTGATGTGTTGCTAGGCGGGATTCCCACGGAAGCTCACTTCATTCGGTTCGAACCAGCGCCACGCCAACGGCGTGGTATGAGCCCAACGATCAGCAGAAAAAAGAAAAGGTCAGAAATGAAAAAGCCCCGGAATATCCGAGGCTTTCTTTGTTGCGGGGGCTGGACTCGAACCAGCGACCTTTGGGTTATGAGCCCAACGAGCTACCAACTGCTCCACCCCGCGATTTTAGGTCGACAAAGATACAATGAATCTTCCGTTTGTCAAGATGCTGTTGAATAAAAACTATTCTGATCTCAGCCCGCGCTTGCACGCACCGTCAGGGTGAATGCCCATATTTGTTCCAAATCCAAAGTATGATCTACGAATTCAATGGATTCAAGCCCGTTGTGCACGCAACGGCCTTCGTGCATCCGCAAGCCGCCGTGACTGGAAATGTCATCATTGGTGCCCATGTATACATCGGTCCAGGAGCTGCGATACGGGGCGATTGGGGGAAGATCGTCATTGAAGAAGGATGCAATGTTCAGGAGAATTGCACGGTACATATGTTTCCAGGAGTGGAGGTGCGCCTTCAACAGGGTGCGCACGTGGGGCACGGTGCCATTGTACATGGTGCTCAACTCGGAAAGAACTGCCTGATTGGAATGAACGCGGTTTTGATGGATGAAGTGGAGATCGGCGATGAGTGCATTATTGGAGCGTTGAGCTTTGTTCCGGCAAAAACCAAGATTCCTCCTAGAAAAGTGGTCGTGGGGAATCCCGCCAAAGTTGTGAAAGACGTCACCGACGAAATGATCGCATGGAAGACGGAAGGGACAAGATTGTATCAGCAGCTACCATCAGATTGCTTCCAAGGATTGAAGGAATGCGACCCCTTTCGAGAGGAAGAGCCCAACCGCCCAGAGCAACCCAAATTCTACGACCTATGGAAAAATCAATCCTGATCATAGGGTTGTGCCTTTTGATGTCGACCATCGCGGTCGCTCAAGGTGAACCACGAGAGTTTGAGTACCAAGAAGGGGATACGACTTATACGATGAAGCGATACGTGTTTTGCCTCTATTTGACCGGAAGCGAATGCTCACAATCCGAGGAAGAAAGAGCGGAACTTCAAACGGAACATCTAGCACACCTATCTAGCTTAGAAGACCACGGTTTGGTCATGGCTGGGCCGTTCGGTGACGATGGCGAAAAGCGCGGCGTATTACTTTTCGACCTTGAGACGGTTGAAGATGCGAACGCATTGGTAGAAAAGGACCCGATGGTGATCCATAAACGCTTGGATTTCGATTGCCATCCCCTTTGGTTGGCGAAAGGAACAACCCTCAAGTAAATCCCTTGTCTGGCTTAGAGTCCATCTTATCTTCGTACAATAACTTCCAGCGTGCGAAAAGCTCTCTTACATAGCTCCTTCCTTTTAGCCTTGGTGCTTCTTTCTACCCATGTTTTGGCTCAATTGCCTGATGTTGGAAACCTATACATGTCCGGCAAGGTCATCAATCAACGAAAGCGGGGTATCCAATCGGAGATCTATCTCTACAAGAATTCGGTGCGCATCGATCGCTTTGAGACGAATAAAATTGGGCGTTTTGAGTTCTTCTTGCCGTTGCAAGATTCGCTGGCGGTGGTGATTTACAAGGACGGTTATGTTTCAAAAACCATCTACGTCGATAGCCGAGTTCCGTTGGAGCGAAAGAATGAAGATTACCACTTCCCCTTCTTTATTGACCTCTATAAAGTGGATAACGTGCCATCAAACATTGACCTCGAAAGGTCGGTGGGTAAGATCATTTTTGCGGGTACGCAGTTCATGTTCGACTACGATTTCACGAAGCGACAGAATGAATTGTTGGAGGAGTTTGTCCGAGAAAAAAGGGAGATGAAGGTGAGGCGCATCGACGAAGAAAAGCAATGAACATGAACAAGATCAGCAACTACATACAAGGGAATTGGATCGACGGTGATGGAGAGGAGTTGACCGCTTACAATGCGATCAATGGAGATGCCATCGGCGTGGTCAGTAGTGAAGGATTGGATTACAAAGGAATGTTGGACTACGCGCGCAACGTGGGTGGTCCTGCCTTGAGAAGAATGACCTTCCAAGAGCGCGGAAGGATGTTAAAGGCCTTGGCCTTACACCTCACTGAGCGGAAAGAGAAGTTCTATGCGCTGAGCGCAGCAACAGGCGCAACCCGAATGGATAGCTGGATCGACATCGAAGGCGGCATTGGAAATTTGTTTGCTTATGCATCCCTGCGCAAGCAGTTCCCGGACCTACCCTATGCTGTTGAGGGTGAGGTGGCTCCACTTTCAAAGGGTGGCAGCTTTATCGGACACCACATCCTAGTTCCAAAACGCGGCGTCGCCGTGCACATCAATGCCTTCAACTTTCCGATTTGGGGAATGCTCGAAAAAATCGCGGTGAATCTGCTTGCTGGGGTGCCAGCGGTGGTTAAGCCTTCAGAATTGACCAGTTACCTGACAGAACTGATGGTGAGGGAGATTGTAGATTCGGGAATACTTCCTGCAGGATCCTTGCAATTGGTTTCAGGTCTAGGCCGCGGCATCATCGATCATGTTACCAACCAAGATGTGGTCACATTTACAGGGTCGGCTTCTACCGGGTTGAAACTTAAAGCACTTCCACAAATCATTGCGAATTCTGTCCCCTTCAACCTTGAGGCCGACTCTTTGAACGCTTCCATGTTGGGAGAGGATGCTGCTCCAGGCACACCAGAATTTGATCTTTTCATCAAGGCAACGCGTGCAGAGATTACGGTGAAGGCTGGACAAAAATGTACCGCCATCCGCCGAATCATCGTTCCAGAAAAATACATGGAGGACGTGCAAATCGCCTTGGTCAAGCAACTGCAAAAAACAGTCATGGGCGATCCTTCCGTAGAAGGGGTGCGCATGGGGGCGCTTGCTTCGAAGTTGCAAGTAGATCGCGTCAGAAAGAACGTAGAGGTGTTGATGGAAGAACAAGACATCGTTTACGGCAACCTCGACGAATTTGAAGTCACTGGCGCGGATAAAAACAAGGGTGCTTTCTTCAGCCCCATCTTGTTTCGCAATGATGATCCATTCACCAAGACTAAGGTGCACGAAGTCGAAGCCTTCGGTCCGGTGAGCACGCTCATGCCGTACAAAGACATGGATGAGGCCATCCGAATCACTGAAATGGGAAGAGGTTCATTGGTCACTTCTATCGTCACAGCGGATGACGCCTTGGCAAAGGAATTCACGCTTAATACGGCACATCTACATGGACGCATCCTTGTTTTGAACGAAAGATGCGCGAAAGAAAGTACAGGTCACGGCTCTCCGATGCCGCTGTTGAGTCATGGCGGACCAGGACGCGCAGGTGGCGGTGAGGAAATGGGGGGAGTGAGAGGCGTAAAGCACTACATGCAGCGCACGGCCATTCAAGGTCATCCCGAAACCATTACGCGCATCACCGAGCAATTCCAGGTGGGTGCGGACCAGCCAGAGGCGAATCCACATGTATTCCGCCAGCATTTCGAAGAGCTAAGGATTGGAGACACGGTCTTCACCCACAAGCACACAGTAACGGACGCCGACATCGTAAACTTTGCCAACGTGAGCGGAGATAATTTCTATGCGCACATGGATGTGACGTCCTTGGAAGGAACCATTTTCGAACAGCGTGTTGCGCACGGGTACTTCCTATTGTCAAAGGCGGCAGGATTGTTCGTTGATCCCAAAAAGGGGCCAGTACTCCTCAACTACGGAGTAGAGCAAGCCCGGTTCACCAAGCCCGTTTATCCAGGGGCGACAGTTGGTGTTCGATTTACCGTCAAAGAGAAGATAGACCAGGAGAAGCGAAGCGAGGACGACATCGCCAAAGGCATCGTAAAGTTCTTGGTGGACATGTATGATGAAACCGGTGAAACGGTCGCCATCGCTACCATTTTGACCATGGTCAAGAAGCTAGATCAAGCGTGATCAACTGGAAGGACAATACCGCCCCATCACCACCCTACTACGCTTCCATCTTTCATTATTTACTCAGCGATGACCTTGAAGGTTATCCAGAAATGGACGAAATCACCCTTCAGTTGGCTACCCAAACCGAGGGCTTTCTGGGCTATGAAAGTCATAATTCTCAGGGGAGGGGTTCCTTCATCAGCTATTGGAAAGACTTAGACGCCATCGATACGTGGAGAAAGAACACGACACATCTGGAGGCAAAAACAGAAGGTCAGAGACGCTGGTATACATACTACCACGCCATGATCGCAAAAGTGGAAAGCGCGCATTTTCACGACTTAAGGAGTTGATATTAAGTCGATTCTGATAATGGACCGCTCAATTCAGGGTGTAAAAGAACGGTCAGCGGCAAGCCAAATTCTTCCATCTTTCCGGCATACCTGAAAATCTGCAATTCCAACATGTGCGGCACTATTTCACGCAAAGCTCGCAGAGTTAGGGTTTGCTGCGTTCGCGGAGAGGTTTGGGGAAATGACAGAGAACGAATTATCTACGATCATTATTGGTGCTGCGATCGGGTTGCATAGGGCGTTGGGTCCTGGCCTGTTGGAGAGGGTCTATGAGGAGGCGCTTTCGCTTGACTTGAAGGAAAAGGATTTAGAGGTGCAACAACAAATCGGGATTCCGATGCGGTATAAATCACTGCAGTTTGAGCGCGGATTTCGACTGGACCTTTTGGTGAATCGAAAAGTAATCATCGAAGTGAAGTCGGTGGAAGCACTCGCCCCTGTTCACTACGCTCAACTCCTAACGTATTTGCGACTTTCTGGGAAAAAATTGGGTTTGCTGATAAACTTCAACGGCCCCGTACTGAAGCACAATATTCACAGAGTAGTGAATCAATTACAAACAACCCTCCGCGTCCTCTGCGTGAAACCTCTCTGCGTCCTCTGCGTGAACCCTCCGCGTCCTCTGCGCGAAACCTCTCTGCGCCCTCTGCGAGAAACCTTCCGAGCCCTCCGCCTGAACCCAGCACCGTCAATCAATACTTAATACAAACATTCTTAGGCTCCGTAAAGAATTGCAAGGCCTCAAATCCGCCTTCTCTTCCAACTCCAGAAGACTTCACCCCACCAAACGGAGTCCGCAGATCGCGCAACAACCAGCAATTGATCCAAGCAATACCGGTGTGTAACTCCCTCGCAACCCGGTGTGCGCGCTTCAGGTCGCTCGTCCACACGGAGCTCGCCAATCCATACTTTGTGCTGTTCGCCATCATGATGGCTTCTTCCTCTGTATCAAATGGAATCAGCGTGACCACCGGACCGAAGATTTCTTCTTGGTTGGTTCGGCACGTGTGCGCCAATCCTTCGATGACCGTGGGCTCTAAAAAGTAGCCTTCTGAGAATTCACCGCCGATGGCCACTCGTTTTCCTCCTGCGAGAACAGTGCCGCCTTCTTCTTTGGCAATTTCTACATAGCTCAACACTTTTTCCATGTGCGGCTTGCTCACCACTGCGCCTAAATTAGTTGTGGGGTCATTCGGATCGCCCACTTTTAATGCTTTTACCCGCTTCACAAATTCTTCTTTGAATCGGTTGTAGAGGCTGCGTTCAATCAGGATGCGAGAACCGCATAGGCAGATCTGCCCTTGATTGGCAAACGAAGAACGAAGCGTAGTCTTCATCATGTCCTCAAAGTCGCAATCTGCGAAAATGATGTTGGGGTTTTTACCACCGAGTTCTAGGCTCAACTTCTTGAATTTTGGCGCAGCGGTGCGCGCAATCCACTCACCCGTTGCCGTGCCTCCCGTGAAGCTGATCATGGGAATGTCGTCGTGCTCAATGATGGCCGCTCCGGCCTTTGGGCCTAGGCCGTGTACGATGTTTAATACACCCTTCGGCATGCCTGCATCGATGCAGATCTGAGAAAGCATATAGGCAGTGTAAGGGGTCACTTCGGAAGGTTTCGCCACGACGGTATTGCCGGCGGCTAAAGCTGGCGCGATCTTCCAGCTAAATAAATAAAGAGGAAGGTTCCAAGGAGAGATGCAACCTGCGATACCAATCGGTTGGCGCAGTGTGTAATTGATTGCCAAGTCCCCCATTGAATGTGACTCTGAGGCAAAGTGGAGAATGCCAGTGCCATAAAAATGAAAGTTGGCCTGAGCGCGGGGAATATCTACCGTCTGAGCCAGCTTCAACGGTTTTCCATTGTCCTTGCTCTCGGCGGCAGCCAGCGCTTCGCTTCGCTCGCCGATCAATGCGGCAATGCGCAGGAGGATGTCGGAGCGCTCTTGGATGCTCATTTTACTCCAAATCGGGAAGGCCGCCTTGGCAGCTTCGGTAGCCGCAGCAATATCGCGCTCATCGCTATCGGGAATCAAACTATAGGGCTTGCCCAGGGCAGGTGCCATGTTTTCAAAATACTCTCCACCCGCAGGTGCCACCAACGCTCCGTTGATGTAGTTCTGAAGCTTCTCCATGTTCCGATCTTAGGCTTCAAAAGTAAGGGCAAGTAAAAGAAAAAGCCCCATCCTGCGATGGAGCTCTTTCTGAACCTAACTAAACCACGAGAATCAGTGATTATTCTATGACGAGCTTTTTGGTGATGGCTGTGCTTCCTTCAGTCACCTCTATTAAGTAGGTGCCGGCGGGCAAGTCATCCAAATTCATTTTCATACGCTTCTTTCCATCCCTTTTGATCTTCATTTCGCGCAGGGTTTCACCTTGCATGTTCTTGACCTCGATCCGAACCGGCCCCCCGTCTTTGTTCTCAAACGCCACGTTGATCGCCCCATCGCTCGGCACCGGGTACACTTCCAAGTTCCTAATATTACCTTTCCCTTCTTGGGTTGAAGAGTGATCTTCGACCACCATCTTGGTGCGTGAAACCCGAACCTCCTTCGCGTCTGTGTTGTTATCGGTACGCACTTCTACTTCCACATCGACGTCGGTATCATCGTCGTTGCCCTTGGAGCGGACGACAATCACGCTGGTCTTGTTTTCATCTTCCGAGTCGAAGCGATAGCGTACATCCTCAATGGTCCGCTCGATCTCGATTCCGATGCTCTCCATGATGGAATCCATGTCCATTTCCTTGAGTTCATGGGCAACACGGTCCATTTCTTCTGCCAGTTCTACGCGCACTTTTTGCATGGATGCTTTCATCGCTTCCATATCCTCTTCGTCGATGTTGATCTCGACAATGGTCCGCTTGGGTTGAGGTTCTTCTTCGCGAGCTGTTTCTCTGTCTTGGATATACTTTTCTGCGGCTTTTCCATACAGTTCTTCAATCGTCGTCTTGCCGTTTTCGCTTGTGGTGATCGTCACTTTTGGGTGCTGCCCATCTTCTATTTCTATGCGTCGTTCGGTAATGGTAGCTTCATCTTGGCCAAACGTTGCGAGGCTCAAGAAGCCAACGAAGAGGGTGAGGGTAATAGGTTTAAGCATGCGGTGGATGATTTTGCGCAAACCTATCTTGAGTCGCTGCAGCCCGCTGTTAATGCGGGGTTAAGCAGTGTTAAGTACTGTTAAACAAGGGATTAGCGGGGTGTTCGCCGTTACATTTGCCTCCTCTCCATGAAACAAGATCAGATCAGGAATATCGTGGTGGTCATAGCCGTGGCCTTGTCTGGACTGATTGGTATTCAAATCTATTGGATCAGCAACGCGATCGAGCTGGAGAAGGACCGTATCTCTCGAGGAGCTTCCGAGGCGTTAGGGGAGGTAGTTGACAAGCTCGAACGGCATGAGATGTTGACGAAGATCCGTTCACACCAAGAAGCTCAGTACCTTTTTATAGAAGGAGAAGAAGGCCCTTCCTTTCCACCAGACGATTCATTGGTGGAATACGTGGTGAAAAAGAACATTGAGCGAAAGGAAGATCTCATAGAAATGAGAATCGAAGAAGAGCGCGGAGAACAGCGCTCGGAAAAAACGATTACTTACTCGCTGGAAGACCTGCCGTACAATACAGATTTTGAGGATGAACTAAGCCTTCAAATGATCACCGCAGATTCCATTGAGTTGGAATTGACCCATGCCAACGAAGAGATCAACAGGGATCTTGGACAGCTCAGGGAGCGGTTGAAGACCAAGAAGGCCTTTTTAGGGGACATCGTAAAAAGTCTTATCGAGGTAAACATCAACCAGCCGATTAACGAACGGATCGACCCCGATATAGTGGATTCGTTGTTGCGCATTTCGCTGCAAAAAAGAGGCTTGAGCCTATCGTATGAAATGGGCGTATTTGATCAAGAAGGTGAAATGGTATTTGGTTCCGAAGACCATGAAGATCCTTTGCGTGCGTCGGTTTCAAATGCTAGATTGTTCCCCAATGACGTCATCCAAGTACCCTTCTTCCTTCGGGTCTATTTCCCGAATCAGAGCGGTTATATCTTCAATAACTTATGGGGATTGCTCCTCGTTTCTTTGATCCTTTTGCTTGCCCTCATTTGGACTTCTTACTATTCTGTAAGGACCATTTTTATTCAAAAGCAGAGCAGTGAGATCAAGAACGACTTCATCAACAACATGACCCATGAATTGAAAACGCCCATTTCCACCATCAGCTTGGCATGCGAGGCACTGGCGGATCCAGAATTGGGCCGCGTTCAGAAAGTCATGGACCGCTACTTGGGCATCATCAACACCGAAAACAAGCGTTTAGGGTTGTTGGTAGAAGAAGTGCTTCAAAGCGCTGTGCTAGATAAGGGTGACTTTAAGTTGAAACGAGAGGAGATGGACCTGCATGCATTGCTCCATGACGTGGTAGACAAGTATCAGATTCAATTGGCAGAGCGCAAGGGAAAGGTGACCATGCACCTCGATGCGGATCAAAGTTGGATCTACGCCGATCCCAGCCACTTGACCAACGTTATTTACAACCTCCTTGACAACGCCGCAAAATACTCCAAGAACCAGCCTGCGATTCGTATAGCAACACGCCGAGAGGAAGATCGTATCGTTGTGTCGGTACAGGACGAAGGCATCGGAATCTCGGCTGAGAACTTGAAGAAAATTTTTGATCGATTGTACCGTGTGCCTACGGGCAATGTGCACAATGTTAAAGGCTTTGGTCTGGGATTGAGCTACGTCAAGATCATCACCGAAAGACACGGAGGTCGTGTCTCGGTTGAAAGCCAATTGAATGTTGGCAGTACCTTTTACATCGAATTACCACTAAAGAATACGCACTATGGACAAGGAAATGAAGCCGTCTGAGAGGATCCAAATCCTCGTTGCAGAGGACGATCCGAACCTGGGAATCATCCTGACTGAATACCTAGAGGCAAAGGGTTACGACCCGCAATTGGCAAGAAACGGTGTCGAAGGATGGAAGCTTTTTGCCAATGGCAGTTTTGATTGTTGCATCCTGGATGTCATGATGCCCGAGAAGGATGGGTTTACGCTGGGCAAAGAGATCCGAGCAGCGGACGAAAGTGTGCCGATCATCTTTCTCACGGCAAAATCGATGAAGGATGACACTATCGAGGGCTTTAAGAGCGGCGGTGACGACTACATTACAAAACCATTTTCCATGGAGGAGCTGTTGCTTCGGTTGAAAGCCATTCTGAGGAGGACGAAAGGAGAGGAGAAAACACCAGAGAAGACGGTGTTTGAGCTCGGAAGCTTTGTTTTCGACTTTAAAAATCAAGTGCTAAAACACGGAGATGATGAGCAGCACCTTACTTCCAAAGAGAACGCCTTGCTCAAAATGCTCGCCCAGCACGCGAACCAATTACTGGACCGGTCGCAGGCCTTGTTGGCCATTTGGGGCGATGATAGCTACTTCAATTCCAGAAGCATGGACGTTTACATTGCTAAATTGAGGAAGTACCTCAAGAAGGACGAGGGCGTGAAAATCATGAACGAGCATGGTCGTGGATTCCGCTTGATTTTACCCTAGTTTGTCTAAATATTTGGTTGTTCGGTCGATTTATTTACTTTAGAAACGAC
>Ga0055584_100000157_pt1 | contig 63963 bp, 42 predicted proteins | sample OSDHelmetaG_FD_58716 | JGI IMG/M metagenome (GOLD analysis project Ga0055584, IMG submission 58716) | Pelagic marine sediment microbial communities from the LTER site Helgoland, North Sea, for post-phytoplankton bloom and carbon turnover... | ecosystem: Environmental > Aquatic > Marine >... | reverse complement strand
ATCGCGAAGGTTGCGAGTCTGGATCTGTTCCAGGCTCAACCCATATGGGAAATCCCGGGTTATAGTGGTTATCGTCAACCCTATCGGCAAACCTATCGCGGTGGTTACTCGTATGGATCTCGGTATTCAGGATATCAGAACCGTTACAGAGGGTATTCCAACTACCGCTATCGTTCCAACAATCGTGGCTATTACGGCCGCTATTAATCGGGAGGTTTCAGCTTCACCTGTCCTGGATCAGTGAAACCAGGGCGGGTGATTTATCAATAGAGTTGTGAACATATAAGCGAATATCTATCCTTGATTGTTCTCTGAATGTCAATTACGATACGGTCTCATAAACTGTGATTTAAAACTCAGCTGGAGTTCTGTATGACGACCGTATTCAAACGAATTTGTTTGACGACAATCCTGTTGTTCTGCTGTGCCGGTTTGGTGATCGCTGCCGAGGCAGACACGCCGACAAAGTTGACATACGAAGAACATATCCGACCGATCTTCCGGGCCCACTGTTTTGACTGCCACGGCGCCACCGAAGAGATGAAAGGCGGGCTGGACTTGCGTCTGGTTCGATTTTTGATCAAGGGAGGAGAATCGGGCGAAGCCATTATTCCGGGCAAACCTGCAGAGAGTAATTTGATTTCTCGTTTAGAGAGTGGTGAAATGCCGCCGGGCGAAGCGCGTGTTCCTCAGGCGGAGATAGAGATTCTCAAACGCTGGATTGCGACGGGAGCGAAAACGAGTCGTCCGGAGCCTGAGACGATTGGTCCCGGATTGGGCATTACTCCGGAAGAGCGGGCCTATTGGGCTTTTCAGCCGATCAAACGACCAAAGGTTTCCGAGGAGTACAAAAAAAATCAGACGGTTCGCACGCCGATTGACGCATTGTTATTGAAAGCGATGCCTGAAGGGTTGGCGTTCTCGCCTGATGCTGAGAAGCTGACTTTGATTAAGCGGGCGTATTTTGATTTATTGGGACTGCCCCCCAATCCCGAAGAGATACAGCGTGCAATGACAAACGGTTCTGCCGACTGGTATGAATCGTTACTGGACGAGCTGTTGAAGTCACCACATTACGGCGAACGTTGGGCACGGCACTGGCTGGATATTGCTGGCTATGCGGATTCCGAAGGCTATACGGTGAAAGATGATGTACGTCCCTGGTCCTGGAAATACCGCGATTATGTTATTAAGTCGTTGAATGATGGGAAGCCTTTCGATCAATTTATTATTGAGCAACTTGCAGGGGATGAACTGGTTGGCAAGCGCGAAGGGGATCTAAGCGCACGACAAATTGAACTTTTGGCGGCGACCGGTTTTTTACGTATGGCCGCTGATGGAACGGGCAGTGGCAGTAATACTCCGGAGGCGCGCAATCAGGTGATCACCGACACAATGAAGATTGTGGGTTCCTCTTTGTTAGGCTTAAGTGTTGCCTGTGCCCAATGCCATGACCATCGCTATGATCCGATTCCGCAAGCCGATTATTTCGCACTGCGTGCTATTTTTGAGCCTACGTTCGACTGGCAAAAATGGAAGACACCACAACAGCGTCGTGTTTCGCTTTACACAGTTGCCGACCGGGCGAAAGCAGCAGCGGTTGAAGTAGAAGTAAAAAAAGTGGTGACTGTAAAAAATGAAAAACGTGTCAAGTACATGGCGGAAGCGCTTGAAATCGAGTTGAAGAAATATGAGCAACCGTTACGAGACCAGTTGAAAGGCGCCTATCAGACTCCGGTCAAGAAACGAACTCCTGAGCAAGTTGCGTTATTAAAGAAAAATCCGAGTGTGAATATTTCAACGGGTGTGCTTTATCAATACTTGCCGAAGGCCGCTGAAGAACTGAAAAACTTTGATAAACAAATTGCTGAGATCAGAAAGAAGAAGCCGGTTGAAGAATTTTTGCGAGTTGCAATTGAGCCTGCCAATCATATGCCGGTAACAAAGTTGTTTCATCGTGGTGATTACCGGCAACCAAAACAAGTGATCAAGCCGGCTGCCTTATCTGTCGTTTCGCCGGAAGGTCAACGCCATGAGCTGGCCCTTAACAATGACAAGTTGCCTACAACGGGGCGCCGTCTGGGATATGCCCGTTGGCTGACGAGCGGCAAACATCCTCTGGTGGCTCGCGTTTTGGTCAATCGCATCTGGATGCACCATTTCGGTCGTGCGATTGTGGGGACACCAGGTGAATTTGGGAAACTCGGCTCCACCCCAACACATCAGGAATTACTGGACTGGCTAGCCGATGAATTCGTGCAACAGGGCTGGGATTTGAAAAAGTTGCATCGCACGATCATGCTCTCAACGGCGTACCGTCAGGCGGGGGCGCACGATCCGAGTAAAGAATCGATTGACGCTCAAAACCATTACTATTGGCGAAAGCCCATTGTTCGAATTGAAGCCGAGACTTTACGTGACCGGATGCTGGCTGTTTCCGGAGTACTTGACCGTAAGTTGTACGGTGCTCCTGTGGCGATTAAAGAAAACGATTTCGGTCAAGTTGTGGTTTCAGGAGAGCAACTGCGTCGAAGCTTATACATTCAGGCGCGGCGTAGCCAACCCGTGGGAATGCTGCAAACATTCGATGCCCCTGTGATGGAAACGAATTGCGAACGTCGTTCCAATTCGACGGTTGCGACACAATCTCTCATGCTGATGAATGGCAGTTTCATCCTTTCGCAATCCGCAAAACTGGCCGACCGAATTAATCGTGAGGCCCCAGAACTGAAACCGGAAGAACTTGCAGCGCTGCCAACAATTTCCGTCTCAGCGAAACCTGTCTGGAGTTTTGGATACAGTACGATCGATGAAAAAACATTGAAAACAGGTCCCTTTACTGTGTTACCACATTGGACCGGTTCCAGCTGGCAAGGAGGGGCAAAACTTCCCGATGCGAAACTGGGCTGGGTGACGTTGCATGCCAAAGGAGGACATCCGGCAAGAAAATATGCGGGCATCAAACGTTGGACTGCACCAGCTGCTGGGGTGTTGTCAATTACAGGTAAGCTGCAACATGGGACGAAGAATGGAAATGGTGTAAGAGGGCTGATTCAATCAAGTCGTTCTGGACTTGCCGGCACGTGGATTGCCTATAACAGCGCACCGGAAACCAAAGTGACAAAGTTGGCTGTAGAGCAGGGAGACCATATAGACATTATTACCGATAGTAATGGGAGTGTGACATCCGATTCCTTTTCCTGGAGCCTCCAGTTGACTTTGCAACGTGAGAAAGGTTCCGCACTCAAGTGGGATTCTGTAGCTGGATTTCATGGACCGGAACCAGTACAAAAGCAGAGTCTTCCGGCACAAGCATCTTACGCCTTTGAGCTGGCGCTTTGTCGCAAGCCGACTCCGGATGAATTGAAACTGGTTATCGGTTTTATGGGGAACCAACTGTCATATTTACAACAACATCCGGAACAGATGCCCAAGGGAGTGACACATGCCAGGCAGACTATTACCAATTTATGTCAGGCATTAATGAGTTCGAACGAGTTTTTATATGTTGATTAAATCTGTTAGAAGCCCTTAAAGTGAATCTTACAGTGCAGTGTAATCAGAATAAAACTTAAACCAGGTATGATTGATAATGATGCATTTTAGTAGAAGACAATTTCTGGCTGACAACGCAATGGGAATTGGAACTGTGGCGCTGGCCTGGTTATTGAAACAGGACAACCTGCTTGCCCGGCCTAAAAGTGTTCAGATCAAACCGCCGTCTTTCGACCTGACACCAAAAAAGTCACAGTTTGTTCCGCAAGCCAAAGCGATGATTTCGCTGTTCCAGCATGGTGGGCCGGCGCATATGGATCTGACGGATCCGAAGCCGGAGCTTACCAAATACAGCGGCACTGATTTCAAAGACGAGGTTCAATATAGTTTTGTAAAGAATGCCAGTAAAAAACTGCTGGGTAGCCCCTGGAAATTTCAGAAACATGGCGAGTGTGGAACGGAGTTGTCTGAACTGCTTCCTGGTTTGGGAGAAATTGTTGATGATGTATGTCTGATTCGATCGATGCACACGGGAGCGAATGGACATGAAGTTTCGATCCGCTACTTTCATGGCGGGATTCCGGGAGTGGTTGGCCGTCCGAATCTTGGTTCGTGGCTGGTTTACGGTTTAGGGACCGAGTCTCAGGACCTGCCTGCCTACATGGTGCTGACAGATCCGGGTGGACTTCCCGTTGATGGAGTGACGAACTGGTCGAATGGTTTTATGCCTTCTTTGTTTCAAGGAACCGTTCTGCGTCCCAAAGAACCACGTATTTTGAATCTGGATGCGCCCGCTCATTTGCGCGGTTCTCTTCAAGCACAAAATCTGGAATTGTTGCAGGAGTTGAATCGTAAACATTTCGAAAAGCATCCTCATGAATCAGATTTAGAAGCGCGGATTTCAAGCTATGAACTTGCAGCCCGTATGCAAACTTCAGCGCGTGAGGCACTTGACCTTGCTCAGGAAACAAAAGCAACGCAAGACCTGTACGGCATCAATAATCCGAAAACACGCGAGTACGGAACGCGGTGTCTGATAGCCCGCCGTTTAGTGGAGCGGGGTGTCCGGTTTGTGCAACTGTTTCACAATGGTCAACCCTGGGATAATCATAGTAGTATTATCACCGGCCTGCCTGCGATCTGTGGGCGGACCGATCAGCCATCAGCAGCACTTGTGAAAGACTTGAAGCAACGGGGCATGCTCGAATCAACGCTGGTTCATTGGGGGGGAGAAATCGGACGACTTCCGGTGACGCAAAGCCACGGTGATTCCAAGAAAGCCGGTCGCGATCACAATGGGCAGGGCTTCAGTATCTGGCTGGCGGGAGGCGGGATTAAAGGAGGCATGGCTTACGGTAAAACGGATGAATTTGGTCATCGTGCTGTCGAAAATGTTGTCACACCGAATGATTTTCAGGCAACCATTATGCGACTTTTCGGTCTCGACTATAAACAGCTTCTCTATCATCATAACGGCCAGGAGCAAATCATTACTAACGGGCGTCCTGCGAAAGTTGTGTCTGAGATTCTGGACAATCCACTCGAAAAACTGAGTTAGGATTGCTCAATCGACTCAGTTCCATCTGCGCCCGGAGCCGCGGAGGATTTCGGTACGAAAGTACTTAGCGCTTCGATCCTACGTTTCGCTTTGTTCAGATGGAATTAGTGATGTAAAACTGAACATAGCCTGCAGTGGTTCTGCTCAATGAGGATCGAGCTCACTCGAACATAGTGGACGCCTTCCGTTCCACCTTTGCGAGTCGTAACGATTTTTTCCCCTCAAATGCCCCGCGTTCTTTAAGAAATGCCCTGATTCCAGTTCTTTACCTCCACGCATGTTGCCTATTAGCAACCTATTCTATTGATGTAGAGAAAATCGCTAGCCTGTACTTAAGGGTATTACTGTTGTGTGTACGGGTTTATATTTGAAGTCTGGAGTCATTGAATGATTAATCGTACAAAACAAAAAGTCTGGTTTAATGGAAATGATTCTGAAAGAACCGACTCACGCAAATCGGATTATCCAGCAGGCTCTCTTCAGGTCTGTGCTGGTCTGTCACTTCTGATATTTATCGGTGATCTAATAGTTCCTCTTGGAGTGGCTTGCGGCATTCTCTACGTATTGTTGGTGATCTTTACTCTTTGCTCACCGCGATGGGAATTAACCCTGAGTGCGGCGATTGTTGCCTCGATTCTAACTCTTATGGGATTGGCATTATCTCCTAGCGGATCGTCTCTGTCGGTCGTTGTCACGAACCGCATATTGTCGCTGCTTGCAATCTGGGTGACCACAATTATCTGCTTGAAGCACAAGAAATCCGAGCAAGAAAAACTTCGTTCTGTTGCAAAGTTTGTAGCAATCCAGGAGCGGCAAAAGCAAGATTTCTCACACAATTCGATTCTAGATAACGTGGTCGATGCCATCATTACAATCACATCAGAAGGATCCATTCACGCTATTAACTTAGCTGGAGAAAAGATATTCGGCTATCAGGCTGAAGAAGTGATCGGTAAGAATATCAAAATGCTCATGCCATCTCCTTATCGAGAAGAACATGATGGCTATTTGACTCGCTATCTGACAACAGGAAAGGCGAAGATTATCGGCAGCGGTCGAGAGGTGGTAGGGCAACGCAAGGATGGGACAACATTTCCTGTTCATCTTTCAGTGAGCCAGGTTTTCGTGGAAAAGGATGGTCAAGATCAAGAGATCCTGTTCACCGGAATCATTCGTGATTTAACTTGTGAAATGCATCAGAGACAACTCAATGCAGACTACGAGGGGCAGCTTGAAGCCATCGGTAAGTCTCAGATGGTAATCGAGTTCATGATGGATGGTACAATTATCAAGGCCAACGACAAGTTTCTGGAAACGATGGGTTATTCTCTGGAAGAAGTATGTGGTCGTCACCATAGTTTCTTTGTTGAGCCGAGAGAGCGGTTGAACGAAGGGTACAAAATATTCTGGGAGAGACTGAATCAGGGAGAATATGTATCAGCAGAACTAAAACGCATAGGCAAGAATGGCAAGGAAGTCTGGCTACAGGCATCGTATAATCCTATTTTGGACCTGGAAGGGAAGCCATGCAAAATCGTCAAGTATTCTGTGGATGTCAGTGCACGTGTCGCAGGCGAGCGAGCGTTAGTCGAGACAAAACTGGAATTGATGAAAGCCAAGCAAGCTGCTGAATTAGCAAACAAAACGAAGAGCGAATTTCTTGCCAATATGAGCCATGAAATTAGAACCCCGATGACGGCAATTCTGGGATTTACAGACGTTCTGCTTGATAATGTTGTTGATCCCGAGGTCATCGAATCTGTTCAGATAATTAAAAGAAATGGTGAAAGCCTAATCGGTTTAATTAATGACATTCTTGATTTATCTAAAATTGAATCCGGAAAACTGGATGTGGAACAGATTGAATGTTCAATTCACCAGGTCATAGCGGATGTCTCATCATTGATGAGGGTCCGGGCTAAGGCGAAAGGTCTTCAATTGGAAGTCCGATTTGATGGTCCCATTCCCGAAACGATTTACACTGATCCCACACGTTTGCGTCAGGTGCTCATCAATATCGTAGGCAATGCGATTAAGTTTACAGAAACAGGATCTGTTCGGATTATCACGCGTCTGGAAAACGAAGCAGAAGACGAACCGAAAATGCGAATTGAAATAGTCGATGATGGGATCGGGATCGCTGAAGACAAAATTGAGAATCTATTTTTACCGTTCACACAGGCTGATGGCTCAACGACTCGTAAATTTGGTGGAACAGGCCTGGGGCTTACCATCAGCAAGCGACTGGTGGAGCTGCTTGGTGGTTCCATTTCTATCTCCAGTACCGTCGGAAAAGGTAGCAATTTTTCGGTCACCATTTCGACTGTCCCGTTGGAACGTGTAAAAATGGTGAATCATTCTAGAGCATCGGTCATTGATCATGTGGATTCAACACTAGTTGAAAAATCTGTGGCTCCACTTGCAAACTGTCGTATTCTGTTTGCCGAAGATGGTCCAGATAATCAAAGGTTGATCAGTTTTATATTAAAGAAATCAGGAGCGGATGTGACCGTTGCCGATAATGGGCAAATCGCTGTCGATCTCGTGTTCGAAGCAATGAGAGAATCGCGCCCGTTCGATGTGATTCTGATGGATATGCAGATGCCTGTGATGGATGGCTACGAGGCAACACGAACACTGAGAAATCTTGGATATCAAAAGCCTGTTATTGCATTGACTGCACATGCGATGTCTACCGACCGGCAGAAATGCCTTGACGCGGGATGCGATGATTACGCCAGTAAACCAATTGACAGAAAAAGCCTGATTCAGATGGTGGCGAGTTACTCAAAAGTTGCATCGGCTGTCAGTGATGCGAACGGTGCAGAAATACGCATCGACGAGAAGTCTCTCGAACAAAGTTTGTCCTTTCAAACCCTGTTGAGCGCCGACATTATCAATCGAGAACCACCCTTTCCCAGATGTCCAGTTTAGGATTGCAGACATTTACGCGTAGAGAAAAGACAGGGTTTCATGATCCTGATGTTCTTTCTCTCTGTGTGCAGCACTGAAAAAAACATTCATCTGTCAAAGGATTCAGGCGATTTTTAATTTCCAAAGGATTTCTGATAAACGTGGGTCTCGTTCGTTCCTTGATTGACATTGAATGCCTCGTCCACGATGATCCACCAATGGTAATATGATATTAGTCGTAGTCTGGTCGCTTTTAAATACAAAATAATGTAATGGGTTGATGATGAATCGACTCGGATTGAACGGATTATGAATTTGCAGGTTCGCAATCGAGAACCGGAGTTGATGGACCAGCCGGGATTGACCGAGCGGGAGCATGGCCTTGCATTAGCAGGTTTGCGACGAGTTAACTGGTGGAGCCGCAGCAGTTCTATTTTATGGCCGCCGATTCGAAATCTGGCAGGCCTTGTAAATGATCGCCCCTTACAAATTCTGGATATTGCCAGTGGTGGTGGTGATGTTGGATTGGGTATTGCACAACGGGCAAAACAAGCCGGGATATCCGTTGAAGTTGATGGGTGTGATATTAGCTCTTATGCCGTGAAACATGCATCGGAATTGGCGCAACGGATGCAGCTTGATCAGGTTCATTTTTACGAGCACGACATTTTACAGGAACCGCTCGATAAAAAATATGACGTCGTCATGTGCTCCCTGTTTCTGCATCATCTTGATGAGAAACACGCGTCGCGGTTGTTCAACATTATGTCGAATGCCACAAGACATCTCGTTTTAGTGAATGATTTGCGACGGACGCGATTGGGATATTGGCTTGCCTGGGCGGGATGTCGTTTATTGACCCGTTCCCCGATTGTGCATACCGATGGTCCTCTCTCTGTGGCTGGTGCATTTACAATGACTGAAGCCGCTGAACTGGCGGAGCAGGGCGGATTGAGCGGATTTCAAATGACTCATCACTGGCCACAAAGATGGTTATTGCAATGGAGTCAATCATGAGTTTATCTCATGTAATCAGTATAAGTGATGCTTGCAGCAGAGACTGGGATGTGATTGTGATAGGAGCAGGGCCAGCGGGATCTGTGGCGGCCCATCAGTTATCGCTCCGTAAGTTACGCGTATTACAGATTGAGCGTAAGGCATTTCCGAGATACAAAGTTTGTGGGTGTTGTCTTAATCAACGGGCCATTTCCTTATTACAGGAAATGGGTCTGGGTACTGTTGTTGCAGATCTTGATGTCGTATCACTGAATTCTTTTCAGGTGCGTTACAGCGGACGTGAAGCCACCATTTCTTTGCCCGGCGGGATTGCGATCTCCCGATCCGTGTTCGACGAAAAATTAGTGCAGGCAGCGATTCATGCAGGCTCTTGTTTTTTACCGGAAACGACCGCCACATTAAGTAATCATTCAGAAAACGTGCAGTCGCGTGTTGTGGAACTGACCCAACAAGGTGAACTATCTGGCGAGGTGACGGCAAAAATCGTTCTGGTGGCAGATGGCCTGGGGCATCCGAGTTTGCAGCATTGCGATGATTTTAACAGTGTGATTTCCCATAACTCTCGAATCGGTGTGGGAACTGTGCTTGCGGCCGCTGATATTTCGGAGTATCCAGCCGGCATGATTCATATGGCAATTAATCAATATGGATATGTGGGGCTCGTGCGTGTGGAAGATGGCCACCTCAATATCGCCGCTGCGATTGACCGGGATTTCATTAAAAAAAGTGACAGTCCTAAAGATTCTGTGATTCAGATCTTGAAGGATTCAGGATTTCCAATCTTGCCTGAGATCTCTGAGGGAACCTTTAAAGGTACCATACCGATAACCCGTAAAATGTCGCGGCCTGTAGGAAAACGTGTTTTTGTACTGGGCGATGCGGCCGGTTATCTGGAGCCATTTACTGGCGAAGGGATGGCCAATGCTATCGCCGAGGCGATAGGCGTTGCTCGCATTGTTCCGCGTGCGTTGTTGAAGTGGGATCATCCAATAGAAGAAGAATGGTTGAGAAAACATCATGAGATTACGCTTGGTCGATTATACTGGTGTCGCTGGCTAGCGCAAATATTGCGTTCACCCAGAGCGGTGGGTTTCGGGTTGCGTCTGTTTCACATGTTTCCGGCAGTGGCTCGCCCCATTGTGACGCGTTTAAATCGTTAGAGTTAATCTCAAATACACCGAGAATAAATATGAGTTTTGAAATACTCGGAATTGGTACTACCACTCCTCAGCATTCGATCGAACAATCAGAGGCTGCAGTACATGCAGAATCCTTAAGTTGCAGTGCTGATTCAACAGATCAACAGCGACGACTATTGCCCATTTTGTACCGGCGCGCGGGAGTAAAAACGCGGCACAGCGTCGTATTGAATAGCAGTACGAATGGTGAAATCGCGCGGCAATCATTTTATCCTCCTGCAACATCGGAAATTGATTTTGGCCCGACGACATCCCATCGGATGAAGGAATACGAAACTCATGCTTCTTCGCTGGCGATTTCTGCGACAGTTCAAGCATTAAATTCCGGGAATGTCAGCCCTTCTGAAGTGACGCATTTGGTAACGGTTTCGTGTAGTGGTTTCAGTGCTCCCGGTTTTGATATTCTGTTACTGAAGGAACTTGGTTTTTCTGCTGAAGTGGCCCGCACACATATTGGTTTTATGGGATGTCATGGAGCGTTGAACGGTTTACGTGTTGCGAAGTCCTTTACCGACAACGATCCGGATGCGTGCGTTTTGGTTTGCGCTGTTGAAATTTGCACTCTGCATCAACAATATGGCTGGTGCCCGGATAAGATTGTCGCAAATGCACTCTTTGCAGATGGTGCGGCTGCTGTCGTTGGGAAGCAGGGAACGAATCCTTCGAGAGAATCCTGGAATCTCGTCGCATCAGGATCAACGTTGATTCCTGACTCCGAAGAGATGATGAGTTGGCGGATTGGAAATCATGGATTTGAAATGACCCTCTCACCGCAGATTCCGGATTTGATCAATGATACTTTGCGAAGCTGGTTGGAATCCTGGTTGGCGCATCAAGGATTTACAATCGAAGAGATTGGAAGCTGGGCCATTCATCCGGGCGGCCCGAGAATCCTGAATGCGGTTGCCGAAGCTGTAGGGTTTGATGAATGGCAGCTGACGCCGTCGCGTGAAATTCTTGCAGAATACGGCAACATGTCGTCGCCGACGGTGTTGTTTATTCTGAAAAAATTACAGTCACAGAATGCCAAATTACCTTGTGTGATGCTGGGGTTTGGCCCTGGACTGGCCATTGAAGCTGCTTTGATTAATTGACCTGAATTCGTCTAAGTCACAGCGTGCTAGAGTTCTGCGAAGATATTCGACTCAAATGGGAGCCCATCAGAAGAAATCAGAGGCCCATTATAATCAGACAAAATGACGTCTTCATTCCTTTCTCAGGTGTCACTGAATGATACTTCCCGAAGTGTGAAAATCAGTTACGGTTTTTAATCTCAAAATGACGATAAAAACCGGGTAGTGTCTGTATAGTTTTTTGTGTTCTAAATAAAACTTAAATATTGACAATCCTTGTCTTCAATAGTAGAGTTTTATATAAGAAATAGATGCTTTTTTAGCATTTCCCTCCGAAACGTTTTCCCGCCTCAATAAGAATTGATATGACAACATTGCATAGAGCCTATTCATCACGTCTGTTCTTTCTTCGCATCCTGAATTCACTTGTGGTTTTGCTCGTGTTTTCGGGGATGACATCAGGCGCAGAGGATACGCGTTCTGTCAGCTTCGTGAATGATGTAGTTCCGATTTTGACGAAGGCCGGATGTAACATGGGTCTCTGCCATGCCAAAGCGGGAGGAGGTCAGAACGGTTTTCAACTTTCCCTTTTGGGATTTGAACCGTTGGAAGACTATGAAAGTCTGGTGAAAGAAGGGCACGGTCGACGACTGTTTCCTTCGGTGCCGACAAAAAGCCTGCTCCTCACTAAAGCATCGGGAGAGACGCCACATGGAGGAGGGGTTAAGCTTCCGCGAAATTCAGAAGGTTACCGGCTGATTCGAAAGTGGATCGAGCAGGGGGCAACGTATTCAACTGGCAAGGAACCGACTCTGGTGTCTGTGCAGGTTGAACCGAAACGTGGTCTAGTGAACATGGGAGAGGAGAAGCAACTGAAAGCCATCGCGAAATATTCGGATGGCAGCACTCGCGATGTCACAAAGTTAGCGCTTTACGAATCCAACTTATCAGCGATGGCAGAGGCCAGCGAAGACGGAGTTGTGAAGGTGAACGATATTCCGGGTAAAGTTGCAGTGATGGTGCGCTACCAAGGCAAGATTGCCGTTTTCACGGCAGCCGTCCCCTTAGGTGCACCAGTCACAAAAGTACCTGCAGCGAAAAACTTTATTGATAAACATGTTTTTGCCAACTTGAAAGAGTTGGGGATTCCTCCCTCGGTGATTTGTGACGATACTACATTTCTGCGTCGAGTCACGCTTGATCTTTGTGGACGGTTTCCGACAGCAGAAGAGGCAGCTGCATTTCAGGCAAGTACTGACAAAAACAAACGTGATCAGGTTGTTGAATCATTATTGCGAAGTCCCAATTATGCCGACTACTTTGCATCCAAGTGGGTGCCCTTGCTCAAGAATCGGCGTGATGCCAGAGCTGATATTACATCCAATTTTGCCTTTCATGCGTGGGTCAGGGATAGTCTGCTGGCAAACGTTCCCTACGATCAGATGGTGCGTGAACTACTGGGGGCAACCGGTACGGTGGTTGGTAATCCACCTGTGGCATGGTACAAACGTGTGAAAGACCCCAAGGAGCAGTTAGAAGACATTGCTCAGTTATTTCTGGGTGTGCGGATGCAGTGTGCCCAATGTCATCATCATCCATTCGAACGTTGGAGTCAGGACGACTATTACAGTCTGTCGGCTTTCTTTTCACAAATTGGACGCAAGCCGACGGGCACCCGTGGCGAAGATCTGATTTTTCACAAGCGAGGACTCGCGCAGGCCAAAAACGTCAAGTCGGGAGTGATGCTTAAGCCGGCCGCACTGGGTGATAATGTAGGTGCGATCTCCCCGGATGAAGATCCTCGTCTGCGACTTGGTAACTGGATGAGTTCCAAAGAGAATCCCTTCTTTGCCAAAGCGTTGGTGAATCGTTACTGGAAACATTTTTTCAAACGCGCTTTGATAGAGCCTGAAGATGATATCCGGGATACGAACCCGCCAACCAATCCTGAATTAATGGCGGCGTTGGAAAAACAATTTATCAGTTCCGGTTTTGACTTGAAACAGCTGGTGAAATTAATTACTCAGTCGCATACTTATCAGTTGAGTTCAATGCCGAACGAATATAACCTGCTTGATCGTCAGAACTATTCACGATTTTACCCGCGGCGGTTACAGGCGGAAGTCTTACTGGACGCCATCGATCAGTTGGCTGGTTCGTCTACTGCATTTGCCAACTTGCCACCTGGTACGCGTGCGATTTCTTTACCTGACAACAGCTATACGAAATCATCGGCATTTCTGAAAGTCTTCGGGCGACCTAACAGTGCCAGTGTTTGTGAATGTGAGCGGATTCAGTCATCCAGTCTTGCGCAGAGTCTGCATTTAATTAATTCTGGTGAGATAAAATCAAAACTTGCTACGGGCGCTGGCCGTGCTGCTCAATTTGCCAAGTCTGATGCATCGACAGAAGAGAAGATTACTGAATTGTATCTGGCTGCCTTTTCACGCAAACCACGGCCGGAAGAACTGAAGACGTCACTGGACTATCTGAATGAGCCGATGCTCGATTCAAAAGGTCAGCCGATCGCAAAGAAAAAACCGACCAAGAAAGATTATCAGGATTTGATCTGGGCGTTGATGAACACAAAGGAATTCCTGTTTAATCACTAGAGGCATGATTGATCAAAATCAGTACTCTTTTTTGGAAGAGAAACATACTAATACCAGGCAGAACGTGTTGTTTATAATTTAACCAGAGGAACCGGAATGATACGACAAATTCGACAGCCGCTTACATTGATTGCAGGATACTGTCTGATCTCAAGTCTGCTGGCATCAACCGCGTTTGCGCAGCTTGTTTGTCTTCCTGCTCCGCGATTACTGACCACCAAGCCAATGGGAGGCCAGGTTGGAACCAGTTTTGATGTTACGATTACAGGTCAGAATCTCGATTCCTCTGACAAGCTCATGTTTTCGCATCCCGGTATATCTGCAAAACAGAAACTGGGTAAAGACGGGCAGCCCGTTGCTCATACGTATGAGGTTTCCATCGCCAAAGATTGTCCAACTGGAATTCATGAAGCCCGGGTCTTAACGCGGCTGGGTGTTTCCTCAACACGTGTCTTTAATGTGGGCGATCTACCCGAAGCAATTCAGAGTAAAGCGAATACGTCACTGGAAACGGCGATGAAGTTGGATCTGAATTCTATCTGCAATGCCGTCATGACGAGACAGAAGATCGATTTTTATACGTTCGAAGCAAACAAAGGGCAACGCATTATTGTTGACTGTGCCGCAAAAGGCATTGATTCGAAACTGAATCCCGTTGTGATCATTGCTGATGAGAAGGGCATGGATCTGCAAGTGGAACGCCGCGGCGGAATGCTCGATTTTGAAGTACCAGAGACGGGGAAGTATGTCATCAAATTACACGGTCTGACTTACGATGGCGGGCCTTATCACTTTTATCGCCTGGCGATCAGAGACGTGGCAAAAGGGGAAGTCGTATCCCGGCAGCCTGCAATCCAGGCGGTGAATGCATTCTCCTGGCCACCTGTTGGACTGACAGACAAGTCAATTCGTCCTGAATCAGAACCCAATAACCAACATGCACAGGCACAAAAAATTACACTGCCTTGTGATATTACCGGCAGTTTCTACCCCGCGGCTGATGTCGACACTTTTGAGTTTACAGCAAAGAAGGGGGATGTGTGGTGGGTGGAAGTCGCATCAGAGCGGTTGGGCCGACCTACGGATCCTTCGATTGTGGTTCAACATGTCAGTGGAGAAGCATCCAAAGAAACGTTGACTGATGTGGTGGAGTTGAGTGACATTGCCACTCCAATCAAAGTTTCCAGCAACGGCTACTCTTACGATGGCCCTCCCTACAATGCCGGTTCATCAGACATTATTGGCAAAGTGGAAATTAAACAGGATGGCGTGCATCGCCTGCAATTGCGAGATCTGTTTGGTGGCACACGAAACGATCCCAAAAATATTTATCGTTTGATTATTCGCAAGGCAGAACCTGACTTTGCACTAGTGGGATGGGCGTTGCATATGAATCTGCGAAATGGTGATCGCAGTGCTTTTTCCAAGCCCATTGCTCTCCGTGCTGGTGCCACCATGCCTATCGAAGTGGTCGTCGTGCGTCGCGATGGTTTCACTGGAGAAATCGAATTGTTTATGGATAATTTACCAGAAGGAGTGAGTGCCTCAGGATTGAGAATTCCGAAAGGCAAGACGCGCGGGATTATGTTGATCAGTTCTGAAGCCAATGCCCCACGGGGTTTAACGAGCGCGGCATTTTTCGGTCGTGCTACGATCAATGGTAAACTGGTGACGCGTCCCTGTCGTATGGCATCCATGCAATGGCCCATTAGAGATGCTTCGGGTGAAGTACCCAGTCCACGTTTACTTGTGGATGTTCCCGTTTCAGTAAGTAATTCGGAACTGGCTCCGATCACAATTGCTCCTGTTGAAAAGAAAGTCTGGGAAGTGACAGCGGGTAAGAAATTGACCATTCCACTGGTCCATGCCCGCCGCTCGGAGTTTTCCGGAGCCAATATCACCTTGAAGACCTATGGTGACGGTTTTGAACGCGTGCCTGCCTTCGATGCTCCTTTAACGAAAGATTCTTCTGAGGCAGTGCTCGATTTAGCAGCACTCAAAACACCTCCTGGTGATTATAAAATTTCATTTTACGGTTATGCAGTTGTCAAATACCGAGAAAATCTAGAGTCAGTTGCTTCAGCAAAAACGGCACTCATGCAGGCCCATCAGGAAGCAGAAGCACTGGCGGTGGAAGCAAAAAAACTGGCTGAAGCGGCAAAGACCGCTCCTGATGCACAAAGAGTGAATGCAGATACCGCTGCCAAAGAGGCCGCGAAAAAAGTAAAGTCTGCGGAAGCGATTGTGGCCTCATCAGACAAGCTATTGAAAAGTGCCACAGCGAGAGCAAAGCCAAAAGACATTGTAGATATCATCGTTTCAACGCCCATAACTATTCGTGTTAATCCAGCCAAGAAAGCGAAATAGAGATGACAGATCCATTTAATGCTTCATCGATCAGCCCCTGCCCGGGACCGGAGAACCGTCGTGGTTTCCTTAAAATGGGTCTGGCCGGGTTCGCTTCGTTGACTTTACCGGGGATTCTGCGACTCCAGGCAGCAAGCCCTGTTACGAAAAAGAAGGATAAAACTGCGGTCATTATGGTCTGGCAACCGGGTGGATGTTCGCACATTGACACATACGATCCCAAGCCCAACGCACCCAGTGAGTACAGCGGCCCTTTCGGAACGATTCCGACGAAAATCCCGGGTATGAACTTCACTGAACTACTGCCAATGCAGGCCAAGATCGCTGATAAATTTACGGTTCTCAGGTCGATGAGACATGGCAGCCCCGGACACCCGGCTGGCACGTTGAGAATGTTGACAGGCGATACGGATTCACGGGATAAGGAAATTCCAAAATATCCTGACTGGATGTCGGTGACTAATTACCTGCGTTCAAAAGAGGGGCCGCGGAAAAATCCACTGCCACCTTATGTCGGTATGAATTTTTCTTCACAACGAGTGGGTGCGGCTTATCTTGGAGATGCCTATGGGCCCTTTACGGTATCCGGTGATCCCAATAAACCTAATTTCAGTGTTCCGAACATTGGGTTGTCCAATGCGGCTGAAGTCAAGCAATTAGATCGTCGCGCAACGCTTCGCCAGAAACTTGATACACTGGAGCGGACTTTTGACCAGGAGGGTGAACTCAAAGCACTGGATGAATTTGAGATTCAGGCAATGACCCTGTTGACGAACCCAAAAACAAAAGACGCATTCGATTTGAGTAAGGAGGATGATAAAACACGTGATCGTTATGGAAGGAATACCTGGGGTCAGCAATTGCTGATGGCGCGTCGTCTGGTAGAAGCCGGCGTGGATATTCTCACGACCAGTTTGAGTGGGCCGTTATGTGGTCGCGTTAATAACTGGGATGATCATGCAGTCAATCACCATGTTTTTGACGCATTGCGATATCGTTCTCAAGTCTATGATCAGGCGATATCTGCTTTGATTGAAGATATCTATGAGCGTGGTCTGGACGAGCGTGTGATGGTTGTTGTGACGGGAGAATTCGGCCGTACTCCCAAAATAAACTATCAACCCAGTACGGGTGCTGGTAACGCGAGTGCTCCGGCTGGTACAAAACAACCAGGCCGAGATCACTGGGCGCGTGCTTTTTCCAATATCTGGGCCGGTGGCGGCATTGAAACTGGTCGCTTCATCGGTGCCACAGACAAACTGGGTGAAGACTCAATCGACCGGATCTGCGGCGCTGGCGATTTTCTGGCTACGATTTACCATCATTTGGGAATCGATTCTTCCAACGTGCTGATTGAAGACTTCAATGGCCGTCCGACTCCGATCATCGCGGATCAGGGTAAACCGATTCCAGAACTGATTGGTTGAATCAGCAGGTAAAAAAATGACGCATTGAAGGAAAAGGATTCTTACTTTCCTTCAATGCGATGTTTTAGTTGACTCTTTCTTAAGAACAATCGAGTGCTGCGCGAACTCCGGAAGCGTAGGCAGAATCAATCAATTCGAAGTGTTTTAGCTGGCGGTCAACAATATTATCGGGAACGCCTTGCATGGCGGCTGCGATGTTTGAGAACAAACGTGCTTTCTGCCCGTCGTCAAACAGGTTGAAAAGCTCACGCGGTTGAGCGTAGTCATCATTGCCTTCACGGTGATTATATCGTGCCGCATCTCCTGAAATTTTCAACGGCGGTTCCGCAACATCCGGCTGTTCGACAGGGCCATTGAATGAATTGGGCTCGTAATACGCATCCGAATTAGTGCCATTGGACTTGAAACACATGGCGCCATCTTTGTGGTAATGGTGTACCGGGCACTTCGGTGCGTTGACCGGCAAAGATTCGTAGTGTGTGCCCAGTCGATGACGATGTGCATCAGCATAAGAGAAAATGCGAGCCTGCAGCATTTTATCCGGCGAAAATCCAATGCCGGGAACGATATTAGAAGGTGAGAAAGCAGCTTGTTCAATTTCCGCAAAATAGTTTTCCGGATTACGATTCAATTCCAGAGTTCCAACATCAATACAGGGGTAATCACTGTGAGGCCAGACTTTGGTCAGGTCGAACGGATTATAAGGCGTCTGGTCCGCGTCTGATTCCGGCATCACCTGCACTTGAAAATTCCATTTTGGAAAATCTCCATTTTCAATCGCATAAAACAGATCTTCCTGTGTGCTTTCACGTGTTTTACCGACGACCTGTGCGCCTTCGTCGTTGGTCCAGTGCTTGTGTCCCTGTAATGTTTTGAAGTGGAATTTAACCCAGAACCGTTCATTATTGGCGTTGATCAAACTGAAGGTATGGCTTCCATAACCGTTGATGTGTCGAACGCCGACCGGCAAGCCTCGATCTGAAAACAGGATCGTAATCTGATGCAAAGATTCAGGCGAAAGCGACCAGAAATCCCACATGGCTGTCGTCGAACGTAAATTCGAACGGGGATTTCTTTTCTGTGTATGAATGAAGTCCGGGAATTTATAGGGATCTCTGATAAAGAAGACCGGTGTGTTATTGCCAACCAGATCCCAGTTCCCTTCTTCCGTATAAAATTTTAAAGCAAAGCCTCGAACATCTCGTTCCGCATCCGCGGCTCCTGCTTCACCTGCTACCGTTGAGAAACGCGCAATCATCTCAGTTTGTGTACCGGGTTGCAGCACGTTTGCTTTTGTATATTTACTGATATCTTTTTCAATTTTCAGTGTACCGTAAGCTCTCCAGCCTTTCGCATGAACAACACGTTCGGCAATTCGTTCACGATTCTGGTGCGCCAGCTTTTCCATTAACTGATAGTCTTGCAGGAGAACAGGCCCACGTGGTCCGGCTGTCAATGAATTTTGATTATCAGCAATGGGTGCGCCGCCCGTGGTTGTCAGTTTCGGTTTTTTGTTCATCGTACTTCTTTCTCGAATGATCGTCCGGGAATGACAGAATGCATGGTAGATTTACGACTTTAACGATCTCAGTTTGAATTTCAAACAGAATTGACCCGGAAAGGATTTTCTTTAACTCTCTGGGGCAGGGAAGTGCTCATTTAAAGCTGCTTTTCGATTATTTCTCCTTGAAGTAGTGATATTATTTTGGTGGAGGTATATCTATTCAATTCATTTCTAAAATTAGTTAAATTACGATCACTCTTAAAATAATAGAACGAAACATATCTATATCTATCGAAGTGAGTGTGAATCTGATTGATGAATGGTTTTTGAAATCTGATCTCTTCTGATTTGCTAAATTCGTTTACTCCCTGTAATATCAGAGTAGTGATTCCACAACTGGAATGGTGATCTCTCTTCGTAAAGAAACTTCTTGTTCAATGGGCCTGCCATAGCGACTTTTGCGCGTTGGCGTTGATCGGAAACCCCTGTCACTGAGCACCTCACCGTCAGAACCAGTAGGTGAATCCGAGCAGTCAGCAAGGTGATTATCACATTTGACTGAACGGCCCACTGCGGAACGCGTCCACTTCATTCGACATTGGTTTTCCATTCTGATTCCGTGTCTACTGGAGTATGTTCAATTTCAATTCAAATAAAACTCAGAATCAGATAAAGCCAACTCCTGAAAACCCTGGAATTCCTCTTTTGTTGGAGGGGAGAAAGCGTTAGCAGGAAGATCAGAACCAAGTAAACCGCTACGAAATGGAAAGGGAAAAGATAATGAAGCACGCTCTCTGCGTATTATTTCTTTGTGTTGGAGTTCTCTGTGGAGCGCATGGGGCATTTGCAGCCGACCAGGCAAAGGACAAACAGGCCATTGAGAAATCGATTGCGTCCTATACTGCTGCCTTCAATGCGGGTGACTCTAAAGCGCTTGCCTCACACTGGGGGACTGATGCGGTTTACAACAATCCTCTGACTGGTACACAGGTTGAAGGCCGTGATGCTATAACAAAAGAGATGGCAGGTATCCTGACTGCAGTGAAAGGGGCAAAGCTTTCGGTCGATGTGCAATCGATTCAATTTTTGTCACCTGGTGTCGCTGTCGAACATGGAACTTCAAAATTGATTTTAGCGAAAGGGGAACCGAGAGAATCGACTTACACTGCCATTCACGTTAAGCGTGACGGAAAGTGGTTCCTAGATCGTATTAGTGAGGAAGAAGTTCCCGTTATTTTATCAAATTACAAACATCTTAAAGAGCTGGAATGGCTCATCGGCAGCTGGACCGATGGCGATGAGCGGGGTTTGATCAAAACGACCTGCCAATGGACGAAAAATAAGAACTTCATCAGACGCTCGTTTGTTGCTTCGACTCAAGATCGAATTGACATTTCAGGCATGCAGATCATCGGGTGGGACCCGGCAGCGAAACAGATCCGTTCGTGGGTTTTTGATTCCGATGGTGGTTTTGCTGAAGGTACCTGGGCCAAAAAAGAAAAAAGCTGGTACGTATCGATGAAGGGTACACTTCCCGATGGTCGGAAGGCGACCTCCACAAATATTTTCACCATGATCGATGAGAACCAGTTCAAATGGCAGTCGATCAATCGCACAGTCGGTGGCAGTCTACTGCCGAATATTGACGAAGTTGTCGTAAAGCGCGACGCGGCTGCTGAATAATTTAATCTCAACTCACAAATCACATGGATTATGATATGAAAAAAATCACATACTTTATTTCTGCAATTTCAATTATCATTTTTGCTTTTTCTTTTGATGCTCACGGTCGCGGTGGTCGAGGCGGCGGAGGAGGCCGTGGCGGTGGCGGATTCAGCGGTGGCGGTCGCGGCGGTGGTGGCGGTTATTCACGACCTGCGCCGAGTCGCTCTCCCTCAATGAGCCGTCCCAGCACAGGGCGATCTAATTATAGTCGCCCCAGTACCAGTCGACCCAGCACCAGTCGACCCAGCACGCGTCCGTCAGCGACTCCTTCGCGTCCAAGTGCGGGAACGCGACCGGGAACAGGATCGCGACCAGGAACAGGATCGCGACCGAATGCGGGCAGCCGACCCTCACAATCACAATTAAATAACTTTTTGAATATTCCAAACTCCTCAGGCGGTCGACCCGGATCGGGCGCTGGTAACAGGCCTGCTACCGGTGGTGGTGCAGCGGGTGACTTTTTGCGAAATAATGAAGCTGGTCAACGCCCCGGAGGCGATCGCGCTGCTAACCGATCTGATCGAACGGGTAATCGATCGGAAAATCGTGCTGGGAATCAAAGCGACCGGGCCGGTAATCGCAGTGATCGTCGGGAGAATCGACCTGCAGGCAATCGCCCTGATCGAATTGAGAATCGTGGCGAGCGGCAAACGCAACGCACCGATCGTCGTAACGAAGCGCGTAATCAGTTTCACGACCATCATCCTCGCGCTAACTTCTGGAAAGATCATCCCAGTTGGGCCCGATATCGTTGGAATCGTCCCTATCGCTGGGCAACCTGGGGCCTAATGACAGGTTGGTTCGCAGGATATGGGACTGACACGACAGCCTATGAATACGACTATGGCGAAAACATCTACTACCAGGACGATCAAGTTTATTATGGGGATGAAGCAGTAGCGACCACCGAAGAGTATGCGGAGCAGGCACAAACGCTTGCCGAGAGTGCTCCCGAAGTGGATGAATCGTCTGAATGGATGTCACTGGGTGTATTTGCCATCACAAAGGATGGCGAAGATTCCGGACCACCTCCGACAATGTTTGTGCAGTTGGCTGTTAACAAGCAAGGGATCATTGCGGGTACGTTTTCCAATACGGCTACAGATAAAAATCAACCCGTCGAGGGCATGGTGGATGAAAAAAGCCAGCGGGTCGCCTGGACAATAGAAGGTAAAAAGTGGCCGATCATGGAAACAGGTCTTTCGAATTTAACGAAAGATGACGCGCCTGCACTGGTGCATTTCGAAAGTGGTGAGACTCAACAGTGGTTGCTGATCAGGATGGAAGAGCCTAAAGAGTCGAAAGAAGATACACCGCCTACTCCCTGATCCTTTCAACAGATGATTCTCTGAACTGTGGTGTCGGTTCGGTAGTGGAAAACCTCCTGCCGAATCGGACACCCGATTTGATTTTTTAGAAATTAAGTACTTAGAAAAAGGCTGGATTCTACTATCAATTATTAATGGGAATCAGAACAGATCTAAAGTCACTCAATATCATATCTCAATGTAAGTTTGAATTTATTGGATTAATCAAATTCTCAATTAATGAAGATGCTCTTCATTCCTGATTTAATTATATCACGATCTGCTATGTTGTTCAGGTGAGTTAACACACGGCTGAACCAGTTTATCTGCGTTTTTTGGGCCTGAAAATTCGTACGAGTTGAACAATTCATTTCTTAATTAATTTACGGAGCGATTTCAAATGCCAAAAAAATCCATTCTTTTTACTTTAGCTGTCGGAGCAGTGCTTGGATATCTGTCTTCAGCATTGGATTGGAATCTGGAAGGACGTGCTGACAACCCTGCAGTTGAAGCAAAACCTGAATTACCACAACCAGTCACTTCAGAATCTTTGGCTCAGGTAACTAATCCTGCCGTACTGGCATCAACTGTAGCGACGCAATCGAAGGCCAAGAAACCCAATATCATTATGATTATGGGTGATGATATTGGCATGTGGAATATTGGTGCTTATCACCGGGGCATGATGGCTGGTCGAACGCCGAATATTGATAAACTCGCCCGTGAGGGAGTGATTTTTACAGATTATTATGCCGAAGCAAGTTGTACGGCTGGTCGCGCTAACTTTATTACTGGTCAACTGCCGATCCGCACGGGATTGACGACCGTTGGTCAGGCCGGCGCGAAGATTGGGATGCCTGACAAAGCGCCGACGATTGCGACGGTCCTCAAAGATATGGGATACGCTACAGGTCAATTTGGAAAAAATCATCTGGGAGACCGAAACGAGTATTTACCAACGGTGCATGGTTTCGACGAATTTTTTGGATATTTGTACCACCTGGATGCGATGGAAGATCCTTTTCATCCAGGATACCCTCAGAAACTAAAAGATATATACGGCCCTCGCAATCTGTTGCATACCTGGGCGACAGACGTGGATGACGCCACCGTCGAACCGCGCTGGGGTAAAGTTGGCAAACAGAAAATTGTCGACGCGGGGCCGTTGCCTCCGCATCCAATCAAAGGCATCAAACATAACATGGAGGATATCGATGATGAAATCTTAAAGTTGACGATTGATTTCATCGATCGAGCTCATGCGGATGGCAAGCCGTTTTTTGTATGGCTTAACCCGACTCGGATGCATGTCGTTACGCATCTCAACGATAAGTATGAGGGCATGCGGAATTCTGAAAATGAATGGACGATAGAAGAAGCCGGGATGGCTCAGTTTGATGATATCGTAGGTGCTGTGATGGCTCATCTTGAGAAATTGGGTATCAATGATAATACTATTATCGGAGTGACTACTGACAACGGAACCGAGAACTTCACCTGGCCCGATGGCGGGCAGACTCCTTTTGCAGGTGCGAAGGGTATGGTACAAGAAGGGGGATTTCGGGTTCCTATGGTTTTGCGTTGGCCAGGTGCAGTGCGTCCAAACCGGGTGATCAACGGTGTGACTTCAGGGATGGACTGGTTCCCTACCTTCGTAGCAGCGGCTGGTAATCCAAACATTATTGAAGAGCTCAAGAAAGGCAAAGAGCTCAACGGAAAGATGTATAAAGTGCATCTGGATGGATATGACCAGACAGAAATGCTGACACGAGGTTCCAAGTCTGCCCGGAACGAACTCTGGTACTTTGCAGAGAGTACCCTGGGAGCAGCCCGCGTTGGGAACTATAAGTACACATTTCTAATCCAACCTGATGGCTGGTTTGGACCGAAAGTACAAGCTGGCTGGCCCGGGATCGTTAATCTGCGTCTCGATCCTTTTGAACGGACTACCATTGGCCAATCGTTAAATGCTTACAACTGGTGGGCGTATGAGTTCTGGCGATTTATTTTAGTGCAGGAAGAAGTTGCCAAGTTGGCAAAGACAGCCTTAGAATTTCCGCCGATGCAGGATGGTGCCAGTTTCAATCTCGAAGCAGTGAAGAAAAAACTGGCAGAGGTTCAATCTGCACACGCGAAGTGATCTAGTATGATTCCGCGGGCGTGTTACGGCACGCCCGCTTTTTTTATGTCTACACAAATGAGTATGAGAGAAAAAAATGAATGATGTTACTACTCCAGGATCTGTCTTTAGCCTGCATTATCTTCGAGCCTTCTCCCTCTTTTGTATTGGATTAGTCACTCTCTGTTTGAGTTCCTCAGGATACGGACAAGACCCGCTTCCTTCGTGGAATGAGGGTGCAACTAAAACAGCGATCATCGCATTTGTAACTGCAGTCACGGATAAAGACGGCAAAGACTATGTTAAGCCGTCTGATCGAATTGCAACGTTCGACAATGATGGCACTCTGTGGGTTGAGTATCCGATGTATACTCAATTGCTCTTTGCCTTTGATCGTGTAAAGGAGCTTGCGCCACTGCATCCGGAGTGGAAAACCAAACAGCCTTTCAAAGCTGTGTTGGAGGATGATATGAAAACACTGAGTGCTTCGGGAATGAAAGGCGTAATGGAAATTATGATGGCGACACATTCCGGGATGACTTCTAGTGAGTTTTCAGAGCAAGCTGGCAACTGGTTGAGAAACACACAACAGCCTCGATTTAAGCGTCCCTATGCTGAATGCGTTTATCAGCCTCAGCTAGAATTACTCGGCTTCTTACGGTCAAACGGATTCAAAACCTTTATCGTTTCGGGCGGCGGAATCGCGTTCATGCGTCCGATTACTGAAAAAGCTTACGGCATACCGCCGGAGCAGGTTGTTGGTTCCAGCGTCGTGCTTGAATATCAGATCAAAGATGGTAAACCGGCTCTTATTCGGATGCCAAAGATCGACTTCATTGATGATAAAGCGGGTAAGCCTGTTGGTATTCAGAAGCATATTGGTCGCCGGCCGATTCTGGCGTTTGGGAATTCCGATTCTGATATGCAAATGGTTGAATACACGACGTCCGGTAAAGGGAAGCGTTTAGGGCTCTTCGTGCATCATACCGATGCAGCTCGTGAGTACGCCTACGACCGCAAGAGCCACATTGGTAAGCTGGACAAAGCCCTTGACGTCGCGAAAGAGAATGGCTGGATCATTGTGAATATGAAGAAAGACTGGAAGCAGATTTTTCCTTGGAAGGAGTAAAGAGCCAGCGTGACTTATTCCGTTCTCTCTGAAGAAAAGAGACTTTGATCTGGTTTGGAGGGCAGGGTCGTTTTCCATTGTGCAATTTTTTTGCGTAATTGCGTGACGACTTGCGGGTTCTCTTTTTTTAAATCGGTTTTTTCATAGGGGTCTTTTACGATATCAAAGAGTTCCCAGTAACTGGATTCATTGTTGGTTACCAGTTTCCAGTTTTGGTCTACAATTGCGTAAGAAACCCAGTGGTAGGGTCTGGTTTTATTCGCGGGCCAGGCTGATTTCATTTTCCAGAAGAGTGGTTTTTCGCGTCGTTGTTTTCTCTTGCCCATCAGTGTTGCTAACTGACTGATGCCATCGGGTGCATACGATGCTGGCAGCTTCGCTCCCGCAATTTCGCAAAAGGTGGGAAGCAGATCGACGGCTGAAATTTGTGAAGTACGATCAATTTTTCCTGCCGGAATTTTACCGGGCCAGCGTGCGATAAAGGGAACGCCGATTCCGCCTTCAAACAGTGCGCCTTTATAACCCTTTCTGCCTCCGGTGATACCTCTTGAGGCGCCGATTCCATATCCGGCACCGGTTGCGGTATCATGCATCAGTTTCAGTTCTGTCGGGCGCGCGGCGCGAGCGGGTCCGTTGTCTGAACTGAATATGACGAGTGTGTTGTCGGTCAACTTCAGACGATCCAATGTGTCCAGGACTTCTCCAATTCGATCGTCGGCATGAGATAACACCGAAGCATATATGTTGTCAGCTTCATCAAGATCTCGAAAACGCCAGCGATACTTGGGTACGGTGTGAAAAGGGGTATGCGGTTCGTGAAGCCACAAGTTAATAAAGAATGGTTTTCCCTCTCGTTGACATTTTTCAATGAAGGTGTTGGCGTGACGCGCATCTTCGTGTACCGGCATTTGTTCTCCGGCACAGTTGAAGGCGCCGTAAGTGTCGTAGCCGTAATCGCCGGGCAGAGGGGAATCGGGAATCATGTTATTTGAGAGATGCCATTTGCCAAAGTGTGCGGTGGCATAGCCTGACTTCTGCAGAAAACGAGGCAGGAGCGGCGCCTTGGGGTCCAACCAGTCAGGCATGTTGCGTTTTTGGTTGTTCTTTGGCCAGGCGAAGTGCCCATCAATATTATAGCGGGCCGGGAAATGTCCCGTCATGACTGCCGTGCGGCTGGGGGAGCAGACTCCACTGGCAACGGTAAAGCAATAAAAGTCAGTCCCTTCGGCTGCCAGCCGATCGATGTTGGGCGTTTTGACATAGGGATGACCATGGCAACTGAGGTCACCCCAACCCCAGTCATCCGCGAAGAGGAATACGATGTTGGGGCGCTCGGCGGCCTGTATCATCGTACTATTTACAGAGAAAAAAATGGTTAACAGCACCAGCACAATTATTTTTGACAGTGTACTCTTCATAATGGTCATTCAGAAATTAAGTGGAAGGATACGAATCAATTTATTTTTTAGTAACTCAACAGACTTATTTTATTCGATTGAGGATCAACAGACGGAAATCCATGACCTGGCTACCGGGGACATCCAGGGCACGCAGGGTGAGCTGGCCGGTGCCTTTAGCTAGTGTGATATTTCCGAGCGACATGGGCCTGAAGTCTTTGACGAACGATTCCGAGCGTACCGCGCGGTCTTGTGCTTCGCCTTCCAGCGGTGGATCATGTGCTCTTGTGATCTTGCCATGCACTTTACTATCGTTGAAGCTTAATTCAACCGTGGATCCCACATCTGCCTGAGGGCAAGTGTAGAAGAGCACCACTTCATAGACCCCGCCTTCGACGACTTCTGCATTCCAGGTGATACGATCTTGAGTGTTGGTCCAATTGAAAAAGAAAGAGCAGTTGGGGTGCCGGGAAGAGCGTTTGATATCACCCTGAGATTTGGCGTCCCGCACTGGTAGCTGGGTGGTAAGACAGCCGTCATATCCGATTAAAAACGGGCGTGGTGTATTGGAGAAGCCCTGTGGCCAGACTGAAGCTTTCCATGCAGCGGTCGCCTTTTTCAGTTTGGCAGCCACTTTGGGTTTCTGTTTTGAGATGTCTTTTCTCTGGCCGGGATCTTTGAGCATATCAAAGAGCTGACCTTTTTCAGACAAGCGGTATTGATCGGTACGGAGGCTGACGCGTTGACGTAAGCTGGAAAAGATCATGCGTTCGGGCCAGTTGTCGGCCTGATTCATCATGAGTGGTTTAAGACTGACTCCATCGATGGGTTTCGGTTCAGGTCGAGGAATGCCGGCTAAATCTGTGAGTGTCGGCAAGAGGTCAATTGCCCCGGCGATTTTGTCGACCTGATGTCCGGCGGGTAGATGTCCTGGCCAGCGAATGACAAAAGGTGAGCGAACGCCGCCTTCATCCAGAGAGCCCTTTCGACCTTTCATATCACCATTCCAGCGGAAGCCATTAGGGCCGTTATCAGAGAAGTAAATGACGATGGTGTTGTCGGCGATTCCCAGTTTCTTCAGTTTTTTGAGTACACGACCTACATTCCAGTCGACGTTCTCACACATTGCCAGCGCAGCGCGGAGGTGATCCGATTTTTCTTTCTTGGGATCACGATGATGCATCTCCAGTTTTTTATCAGCAAAGCGATCCCAGAATTGGTCGGGGACCTGCATTGGTGAGTGGGGTGTGCAGTAGGGTAAGTAAGTGAAAAATGGTTTGCCGCTTTGGGTTTGCTTTTCGATAAATGAGATGGCTTTGGTTGTGAGGTCGTCGGTGATGTAGCCGTTGCCTTTCACAAAGGTGCCATTGTGATCGAGCATGGGACTGAAGTAGTGGCCCCAGTGTCCGGAGGTGAAGCCGTAGTATTCTTCAAAACCGCGTGCGTTGGGGTGGTTGGGGTATTGTGTGCCGTTATGCCATTTCCCAAACGCGCCGGTCGCGTAACCTGCCGACTTGAAAACCTGGGCGATTGTGTATTCATCGGAATTCAATCGTTCCTGTCCAGTAGAGACGCCGGTGGTTCCCGTGCGAGCGTGGTATCGTCCGGTTAAGAATGCGGCCCGTGTGGGAGCACACACCGCCCCGACATAGAAACGATTAAAGCGGACTCCCTCTTTGACGAGAGCGTCAATATTCGGTGTTTTCAAATTGGTATTGCCGTTATGACTTACATCTCCCCATCCCTGATCATCGGCGAGAATCACGACAATATTGGGGTGCTGCGATTTTTTTACGCTGGTATTTTTATTTTCGTCTGCCGATGCAATACTCGTTGTCAGGCAGGCGAGCAAGGTTGTTATGAATTGTTTCATCATGGATGTTCTCTTGGTTGGCTAAAGACTGAGAATACTGTTTCTTTGATGTACGAGATTGAGGGATCGCGTGAATGCACTCGAATCATGCTCTCAAATATGTTAGTTTGCATTGTGAGCATTTGGAACTGATCATCTCAGTGTTATTCTAGAATGTGTTATTCTGGTTTATAAACTGTATTTATTATTTCACATTCGCCGGGCAGGTTAAATAAAGTACTAAGGCAGGAAAAAATAATGGAATTTCAATACCAGGATATTTCAAAAATGATCGATCATTCGCTGTTGAATCCGACATTGACGGTGAGCGATCTCGAATCCGGAATCAAACTTGCTTTGGCATACGATGTGGCCAGCGTTTGTATTTTACCTTACTACCTCAAAGAATGTGTGGAACGTCTTTCAGGCAGTACCGTCAAGGCTTCGACGACAATCGGATTTCCGCATGGGGGTCATACCACAGCCATCAAAGAAGCTGAAGCGAAGCGTGCCATCTCAGAAGGTTGTGAAGAACTCGACATGGTGGTCAATATTTCCAAGGTGCTGAGTGGTGACTGGGACTATGTTCGCCAGGATATAAAAGCAGTCGTCGACGTGGCGCATGAAGCGGGACAAAAAGTGAAAGTCATCTTCGAAAATTGTTATCTGAATGATGACCAGAAAATTCGTTTGTGTGAAATCTGCAGCGAAGTGGGTGCCGACTGGGTGAAGACATCAACCGGCTATGGTACCGGAGGTGCCACGCATGCGGATCTTAAACTGATGCGGGCGCACTCTGCGGAAGCCGTTCAAGTCAAAGCTGCGGGAGGCGTGCGTGATCTTGATGCATTGCTGGCGGTCCGCGAGCTGGGAGTGACGCGGTGCGGTGCCAGCGCTACGAAAACGATTCTTGATGAATGTCGTTCGAGGCTCGGTCTTCCTGGAATCACCATCGCTGAACCAATCACTCCAGATGGTTATTGACGACTATCGTGATGTTGATTTGGTGATCTACTTCGATTCAGGGGACAGAAAATCCTGATAGGCGTCGATGGCCGATTTCCCCCAGACGCTTTCTGTTAAGATGTCGGTTAGCGATTTACTTGTGGCGCCGGTATTGAACACGACGACTGTCGCTCCATAATCAAAGTGCCTGGTCAGATAGTCTTTCATCGATATCGGGTTTTTCCCGGCAGAAGGTCCCATGGTGGGGCCGGCTTCGGTGCTGGCCCAATGTGGATTTCCATGACGTTTCAGTTGCTCATAGAGTAAGCTGAAATCATTTCGAAATGGACCCACCGGATACGTTGTCCAGCCGGGGCGTGCCTGGTTTATGAAGGCAATCTCCAGAGGGGCATTGGTCATTCCCACTTGAGGCGAGCCAACGACGCCGGCACCTGCGGCAACGTGAGTATACATTTTATGTGCTGGAATGCCGCCCTCGACCAGTTTTTGTGCCCAGAAGGATGTGTAGTCCCGATTGATCTCTGCCAATGCTTTCGCAAAATCTTTTGGTGGTTTGTCTTTACTGTATCCTTTGTTGGTTAGCGCATTGTAGCCGAGTCGTGTCTTGGGAGAGCCATCCTGAGTCATCAGTTTGGCGATGGTGGGGTTGAGTTGATCGATGTTTTCATAATTTGGCAGTGCTGGTTCTGCACCGACGGTCAAGCCGGCGAAGAGGTGTTGCTTGCCTTCTTTTTTGAGTCGCGCTAATCCCGCTTTGATGGGGGGAGCTACAACTTCACCGATCATTCGTGAGACTTCCCTAAGTACGTTCGGGCTGTTGTAGCAGATCACTGGTGGCATACTTTCAGCTGTTCCCCAGTTACGATAACGATGTGGATGCGGCGTGCCATCCCAGTTGCTCCATTCCACGTTGGCACGGTTTTTCGGGTCATATCCGGGTTTGTCTTTGTCTGCATAATTCCAGAGATCTGGGCGGTTCTCCCACTCATGGCTTTCCACGGTGAGATGCACGGCGACATCATTGCGAAGGGCAACATCGAATGCCGCGTTGATTGCCCTGGCGATATCCGCGCGTTTGTTCGTTGTGTATTTTGGATCGAATCTCCAGGTGGGAATAATCAAATGGAATCCCCAGTTTCGTTTTTTGGGTTCGTTGGGCTGACCCAGTTGAGCGGACGTATCCTGAATCACTTGTTGCAGTGCGCTGGTTTCTCCGCCATAGAGTTGACCCGCTGGATGGAGTGGCAAAATGAGATACTGCGTCTCATTTGTTTTTCGGCGATATTGTGTGAGGTCTTTTGGTTTATAAGCGGGTAGTCCCTGTTTCATTGTTTTTAGAACAAGTTTTGCGACTTTTTCTGCCTCTCGATATTTTCCCGCTTTGATCTGTGGAAAGAATTCTGCATGCATTTTTTTATGAAACTCAATTGGCGATTTTCCTGCAGAAGCCCAGCGCTGCATTTCTGTTTCAATTTGTTTCACTAATTTCGCACAGGATTTTCCTACTTCTTCACGAGAGCGCTTGTCATCGTCAGCGCGAAGCGGTGAGAGCAGCATACAGAGCAATATTAGCACTGTGATTTTTGCCAGCAAATTCAGTATTCGTTTCATCTGTGTCATTGATTTTCTTTGTTTCGTACACTGGTCAGGAATTTCATTTTCAGGCATCAAATTCTACTTCTACCTGCCCAAAGGGTGGGGCTTCGACCCTGATGTTACAGTTTTCCTCGATGGGAAACAAATTCAGGATCGATCCGGTCAAAATGATCTGTCCCGCTCTGAGTCGATTGCCTCGCGATTGTACGATTTCGCTGAGCCATTTCAGAGATGAACTAATCGTGTGGATTAGAGCAGGGCCTTCGCACGAATCGAGCAATTGATCATTGGCAAATATCGCTAGTGATGGTTCACCAATGTCTTCTTCAGGCCTGACTCCAGATCCTGCGACGAGGCCGGCGTGAATCGCGTTGTGTGCGATTAACTCACCGGCGGAGGGTTGTTCACCGCGGATTACGAGATTGTGCAATTCGATGACGGGAAAGACGCGGGCGATACACGGGGGAAGATCGTCACTCGAAAAATTATCAGCCATTGGCTCGCGTGATAGTTCCACAGCCAGCTCACCTTCGATGGCAAGATTTGCGAAGTTTTTTCGCAAGAGAACGGCACCCGTGGAGTGTTGCTCTGTATCGTATAACCTGCCTGTGATGCAATGGTCGATTTTCAGTTGTTCGCGTATTTTGGGTGAAGTGCAGCCGACCTTATATCCAATCACTCGCTCACCCCGGCGATTACGTAACTCTGCAACCGCTGATTGAAGCGCATAGCCTTCCGCCACGTTCAACAAAACTCCTTCGGCAAACAGGGAGCCTGGCTGGTGCGCGTCGTAATCGGCTAGCTGACGTGCTGCCCAAAGTTCAATTTGCGAGTTGAAAGAGTCGTCAACGGGAGTCATTTATTGGCCACCTCTGAATATTGAAACGATGCTCAATTAAAGAAGTAGTGATGGTTTGAAGATCAGAACGAGACCCAGGATGAGGATGACTATTCCGCTGAAGAGTTTGAGCCAGCGTCCTTCGTTTTCCTGCAGTTTACGTTTACCGAGGGTGACAACCACGATTGTAACCATAATGGCATCGTCAAGCATGTAGGCGAGGATATAGAGACCCAGGTAGGCATATTGTTTCCAGGCAGGATAGTTTTGCATGGCGAGTACTTCTGTGTACAAAGCGGGTAAGCCGGCGGTGCAGAGCAGTTCGATGATATTCACCAGAACGGCAAGAATAGACGCACCAATAATGGCTCCCGTCAGGTTTTCCGCCATCACGATCTTGCGGACTCTGGCGTAGAGTCCCGGCTTGGCCCATTCAGGAATCGAAAGTGAAATTCCTTTTTTGAAAGCAAAGAAGTCTTTAATGTGAATCAGACCAATTACCGTGGCAAAGATTCCCAGCGTCAACTGGACCTTCGGCAGATAGCCAATAAACAGGAACACATTCAGCCAGGCTGCCATAAATGCAAAATAAGCCAATCCGCTAATGAGGACGAATGTGCCTGCCACGGCCACGATTTTTGTGCGACTGCGCAGATTGACCAACACCGATAATAGAAAGAGCAGAACCCACATGGCGCAGGGGTTAAAGCCATCAACCAGACCGATTAAAAAAGTAAAAGCCGGCATACCCAACCGGCTTTTGCTCAATTCTCCAAAGAGGGGAACTTCAATGGTATCACTCACCGTGCTCTGGGGCTGCGGAAGTGGTGTTTCGCCGTCGACCGGCGGTGGTAATCCTATCGGAGGAGGGGGGCCGCCGGAACCGCCACCTGGAACTGGTGGAAGTGGATTGTCAGTTGGATTGCCGGGCAGGGGTCCTCCGGGTGGGGGGCCGCCTGGAATTGGTGAAAGTGGTTCCTCGTTCTGCTTTGGTTCCGGCTTGGGCGCGTTTGTTGAATTGCTGTTGTTGACCTTGTTGTTATCATCTGAGAAAGAGACAAACTGAAAAAACGGTGTTTCTGCATTTGGTTGTTGATCATGGTTGATGCTGCTGGAATTTTGATCGACGTCTATTTTCTTTGGCTGTGGGCAGGATGTGGTCCAGTATTTTAATTTCTCTTCCAGTGCCTGTCCCGTTGAATGTTCGCCGGCCCAGCCTATCATCAGTTGATTGCAGAAATGGAAAACGGGAACACTGACGGCCTGCTTTCTGTATCGGCTGGATAATTCCTGAACTTTGTCAACCGCATTGGCGTCGCTGACCAGATCGTGAAGTTGAAATTTAAATCGGGGATAACGCTGCTTGAGTCCGGCAAGGAACACCTTAGCTGCGGCACAACGGGAACATCCTGAGCGGACATAAACGTCTACAGTCAGCAGTGCTTCCAATTTTCGATCTGTCGATTCATCCGGCTTGAGTTTCAGCAGCAGGCTGTTACAACCATAAGCGACAGGAGCCTGGGCATTTTGGACCTGGAAATATTTTAGGATCTGTTGATAGCGATCAACGTGCTTTCCCGGCTCATCAAGATTGTAGATATGCAGTTGTGCTTTACCGCGGGTTTCGGCAAAATTTTTGAACTTGCTGACGACGACAGGGCAATCCTCACAGTCGTTGCGGATGAATAATTCGAGAACGGCACAACGTATTTTTGGTGCGTTCTCGGTATCCTGTGCGAAGCAGGGAATAACATCACTGCTGCAAAGTATGAGTACCCATGCCAGTATTGCAGGTCCTGGCGTTAGATGGCGAGGTAGAATGTTTTCTTTTAACAACGATTTCCTCATGTAGCTTGTGACCCCGGTCGATGGTTTCACGCATTCGGCAGGCCTGCTCACCAAGAATCCGCAAGATGACAATCGTAGCGTTTCTTTTTGGGTGTATCGAAAACGTTTAAAAGATTTGATTTTTACATAGTTTAAAGGCAACAGTGCAAAAATTCCAGTGTTTTCTGTTTCAAATTATTTGGACGAATCCAGGTGCCTGTTGTTGTCTTTGCTGATTTCACTTTTTTAGACCATAGGTTACAATAACGAATGAGACTATTAGAGAAAGTTGTCTCTTAATCAATTCCTAACTTGATCGCTGTTCTCTTGTCAGTATGCTTCTGATGCATTGTTCTACAATCTACGAATTCTCTGGAGACTGCTAATCTAATGCGACCGCTCCTACTATCAAAGTCAATTTTTCTTAACCTTTCTTTTTTTCTTGTTGTTCTGCCGCAATCGGCATACTGTGAATTTCTGGCAGGTGCTTTTTCGGTGGACATCTCTCCTGAAACATTGCCGGCGATTCAGAACGGCGGGTTTCTCGAACGAAGTCAGAAGCAAGTTCTCGATCGTTTGCATGCACGCTGTTTCGTTTTGAAATCGGCAGAGGAAGTTGTGGCCATCGCGGTGGTTGATTCCTGTATGATCCCGCGCGACATTTGTTATCGGGCCAAGGTTCTGGTGAGAAAGCAGACCGGTATTCCCGTCAATCGGATTCTGATCGCGTCGACGCATACGCATACGGCGCCCAGTGTGATGAATCTGTGTCTGGGAACGAGAAGCGACTCCAATTACGAACGATTTCTGCCTCCCAAACTGGCAGAAGGCATTGCGAAAGCCTATGCCAACCTGGAGCCGGCACGCGTGGGCGTGACGGTTGTGGATGCACCCAATCATACACACTGCCGACGCTGGTTGAAGCATCCTGATAAATATGCCGACGATCCGTTTGGAGATAAAACGGTGAGGGCGATCATGCATCCCGGGTATCAGAACCCGGAATTCATTGGACCAGCGGGCCCCGTAGATTCTGGTCTTTCGCTGTTGAGTCTTCAGTCTGCTGACGGGAAACGTCCTATCGGCCTGATCGCCAATTATTCCATGCACTACTTTGGTTCGGGTGGTGGATTTTCCGCGGACTACTACGGCAAATTCAGCAGCCTGATGGAAAAGAAAATTGCGACGACTGATTCTGCGAAAGCGCCTTTTGTGGCTGCGATGTCACAGGGGACGTCGGGTGATTTACAGTGGATGAATTATGGGCAGCCTCGAAAAAAAGATTACAGCATCGACGTGTACTCTGCCGAGCTTGCTGAGATTGCTTTTAATGCCTATCAGAAAATTCAATATGAAACAGGTGAGCCGAAGCTGGCAATGGCCGAGACGATGCTGGTATTCAAGCGTCGACTTCCGAGTAAGGAACGCATCAAGTGGGCGAACGAACTTAATACCAAACGGGGTGATCGGCGTCCGAAAAGTCGGCCTGAAGTTTACGCCGAGCAGGTTGCGTGGTTTGTGGAGCATCCCCAGGAAGAGATTATTCTGCAGGTGCTTCGCGTGGGTGATCTTGCCATCACGGCGATTCCGAATGAAGTCTACGGCATTACCGGCTTGAAGCTCAAAGCGCAGAGTCCGTTCAAAGCGACGTTCAATATGGGGCTTGCCAACGGTGCCGCTGGTTACATTCCTCCCACGGAACAGCATTACCTGGGTGGCTATACCACCTGGCCTGCGCGAACTGCCGGGTTGGAAACGGAGGCCGAACCCAAAATTGTTGATAGGCTGCTCGGGTTAATGGAAAAGTTGTCTGGTCAAAAACGGAAACCACTTACAGTTGATTTCTATAACGATCAACAGCGAAAGGCGCTCAAGCAGGCCAAAGCCGATGATAATAACCGTGCGAACCGCGGTCTGAAGGACTGATTGAAAGACTCTGCCGTTAATTTTCATTCCATACTGATATTTTCAATATAAAGGTAACCCGTCATGACAAGACACCTCGTATTTAGTTTTATGTTCCTGCTTTCTTTCACCTCTATTATATTTGCCGAAGACCGGGGTACGTTGATCTTTGAAGATGATTTCGAGCGGAATGAGTCTCAGGAAACGAAAGATGAAATCGGGAAGGGCTGGGGATCTAACAGTCGCTGGCGCGCCGCGGGGAACAAACAGGTGGATCTCAAAAACGGGGCCATGTATATATTTATGCACAAGGATGCCGACCACGCTGTTTCTGTGACGCATCCGGCAGAGTTCCGGGATGGCGCGATCGAACTCCGGTTCATGCTGGAAGATGCAAAGGACAGTCTGGGCCTGAACTTTGCAGATTTGAAGTACAAGAAAGTTCACGCAGGCCATTTATTCTTAGCGAAAGTCAATACGAGAAACGTGGAATTGACCGACCTGAAAACGGGTAACATGGATTTGAAAACACGCGAGTTAAGGAAAGCGAAAAAAGTGCCACCCGCACTTCAGGAACTGTTGAAGACGAAGCGAAAACGGTTTCCCCATAAATTAAAAACCGGTAAATGGTATACGCTGCTCGTAGACGTGACAGGCGACACAATGACGGTTTCCATTGATGGTAAGAAAGTTGGGGCCTTCTCATCTGAAGGGATTGCTCATCCTACCAAGCGCACGCTGCGATTGTCGGTTCCCAAAAATGCCGTGGTGGATGATGTGAAGATTTATTCGCGAGCTGCGAAGAGTGAGTAAGAGAATGATGAATACACGGACCAGGAATAGTATTGTAGAAATTGGTGATCAGATTATCGTAACTGCTGGATGACAAAAAGACATGGCAGGTTTATATCTACATCAGAAAGAATATAGCATCTTCGCTTGATTTGTAATCAAACTATTAGAATTTATGGTTGGGTATTAGGGGTAGAGTAAAGGATATCTTATGAACTGTAACTGTCCTGATGATGTATCATCAATGAGTTCTGTTGTCTCGGCATTAGCTACAGTTTCCATTCCGCTGGTACTTGCGTGGTGGGGGCACAGACAGCACAAGGAAAACATAAAGCAATCATTAGAGGCACGAACATTGCGAGAGCTAGATGAACTCAATCATCGTGTGTCAGCATCGGTTACTGTGATTATGCAACTTTGTTCGAATTCCAAGGATCTCGTTTATGAAACAATTTCAGAGAATAAGGAACTTGAAGGTCATGTGTTTGCAGTTCTCAATCAATACGAATATTTATGTTTCGGAGCAAATGAGGGTTTATTTGAGAATAATATCATTCTGAGCCTTCGCGGAAAAGCACTGAAAAAGACTCAAGAACAATATGAAAAATATATCACTACCTACAGAGACAAACATGACTCAGAAGCTTGGGTTCAAGTTGACCGGTTTATTAATGCCCACATGAATAGGTTGCAAGAACTACAGAGTTAGGTTTTATTGATTCCTGATTTCTTTGTCTCTTTGTGCAGATTTGAAACGCAAACATGAGGCATGTTTTTGTGTCTAAGGATTTCAGTGTTTTGATTATGATGAATAATGAAAAGTTAAATTTTAATGAACATCAAAATAATGACGGTCAATGATGCTATAGATGGATTAGAGACTTTAGATGGGAAATACATTTTTGTTAGTGGACTATTAAGTTTTGAATTTGAAGACCATTCTGTATCTCATTGGCCTAAATTAGAAAGAAGACAATCTTCGGATGTGAGTTGGTGTTGGGAACATTCCAGCTTATGGATTGATATTGGATCAGAAGCTTTTGCCTTGAATGAAAAAGTACTTAAGAGATGGTCGGGGAAGCGAGTCGTGATTGGAGGCACATTATCAAAACCAGTTCCGGGTTATGGAGCTGGTCATATGAGTGGTTGGCCTGCTTCAATACTGGCTACACAAATTGAACTTTTTAAAAAATGGCAACGATCTCACTAAGTTTCGTAGTGGGTATAAAAAGGCAGGGTTGAATGTGTTAAACGAGGAGCAGGTAACATACGGCATGATTGGATTGAGGAATGTATTTTAATGACTGGGTTTTGTTAGGCATTCATATTGTTCTGTCTCTGGCATATTGGGGTCTTACATTTCTCTATCTTTCTAAACGCGAATCGCTTTCATCAAAGTTAGGTCCTTTTTTCGGATTCCTTGTTTGCTGGCTCTCTCTGCTACTCGTCCCGTTTTTATATATTCCAATAATTGTCATATTAGCTGGAGTGATAGTACGTGACCCGAACGAAAAGGAAAAAATATCCCAATTGTCATGGCGATGGCTTTTCTATGTGATAGCACTCGTTATTGGGATCGGAATGTTTGTATTGTTTATCGCTCTTCCCTCTTTTATTTCATACTAAAATCCAAAGAGGTCGATGTTTGATCGCCCAGATTCACGGTCCATTTTCTGTTCGCTGCGCTCGTCCCGTCAATTAAAGTTTCCTGGCATCTTTTACTGTCTACCCAGAAACGATTCAATCAGTGTTCGTAACGAAACTCTGATTGTAAAAATTGTGGAATGTAAAAAAATGTAAAACGCTATTGAAATATTCCTGACAGGAATAATACAAAGTATGAAAAGGGGGCAGGATTCAAATCAAAGAAACCTGACCCTTTATTTTGCCCTGTGCCTCTTTTAACCCCGTGCGGGGAAAAGAAGTATATTTTGGAACTAAGATTGAGTCAAAGCGATGATACGAAAAACTCTTCTCACTTGTTTATTCGTCCTTTCAATAATGTATCCCGCGGTGGCACAGTCCCTCCGGCTGAGTTGGACCAAAGATTCCCATCGATGTTGGTTTCAAGTTAAGAAGGACTACTTTGTTGTCAACGTTCCCGATCGCCAATGCACGCCGGCCTTCGACAGACATCGACTTGCTGAAGCGATGTTGAAAGTGCTTCAGGAGCAGGTGTCGGCTGAAAAACTCGTCGTCGAACAGTTCCGTTTGACTGAGTCTCAGCAACAGCACCTTTTGAAAATTCGTGGTACCACATGGCTACTGAAGTTGCCTGAATATGAATTGATTACTTCTGAGGATATGAAAGCGACAAGCAATGATTCGCGGTTGTTTCTGCCGGCGCGCAAAAGTAAAGGTGGTGGAGAATCGACTTCTATTATTGTTCACAACCATTTGAAGGAGCCGATCAATGCTTACTGGGTCAGTCCTTCTGGTGAGAAGCGATTGTATGGCAGTATCGACGCGAATCAGAAATTTAAGCAACACACATATGTAGGACACGCATGGTTACTTCGTAAGAAATCAGGGAACGACCTGGGTTGCTTTATCGCCAGAGGAGATGATTCTTTGGTTATCGATGAGGGGGTCCTGAAGAATCTCCGTCGAGATACACCACGTCGAACGGGAGCAAAAACGCAAAATAAAACTGTTTCTGCAGATGGGAAATGGACGGCTTTCGTTCGGGATCATAATCTATGGATTCGCCACGACGATCAGAAGATTCAACTGACTTCAGATGGAGCTCCGGACAATACGTTTCAGTTCAGGGGGCACGAAGCTCCCGACGTTCGCTGGTCTCCCGATTCCAAACACCTGCTGGCATTTCAAACGAATCGTGTGGCAGAGCCTCAAGTGCATCTCATCGAATCGTCGCCTGCTGATCAGTTGCAACCACGGATTCAGAGTCACACCTATCGAAAGCCGGGAGACGAATTACCAAAACAGACTTTAAGGTTATTTGTCCTGCCAAGTAAAAAAGAGATTCCGATATCTGATCGCCTGTTTGATAATCCCTGGAACTTGCGATTTCGTGGCTGGTCAGAGTCCGGTGATCGTTTCTGGTTACATTACAACCGGCGCGGACATCAAATGGTCCGTGAGCTAGAAGTCTCTGTCGTTGATGGTTCGGTAAAAACGTTTATTGAGGAAGCCAGCGAGACCTTCATTCACTATTCTAATTCAGGAAAACTTGTCTTTAAAGAATTAGGGCAGGATGAAATTCTCTGGGCGAGTGAACGGAGTGGCTGGAATCATCTCTATCGGTACAGTCGTGCTACCAGTCAACTTTTAAACCAGGTGACCAGCGGTGACTGGAATGTGAAACGGATTGAAAAAATTGATCCATGGGCGAAACAAATCTGGTTCTACGCTGTCGGCGTACACAAAAATCAAGACCCTTACCACGAACATTTCTGCCGGGTCAATTATGATGGGAGTCAGTTCGAGGTTCTTACAGTAGGGGATGGCACGCATCAGATTCAATTCGAACAAGGAGGCAAGTACTTTCTCGACACCTATTCTCGGGTCGATCTGGCTCCGGTTTCAGAATTGCGTGACAGTCAATCGGGCGAACTGATTTGTGAACTGCACCATGATGATTCACTCGCAAAATTCGGCAAGCGACGCATGACGGAACGGTTCGTTGCCAAAGGACGCGATGGAAAGACTGACATCTGGGGGATCATTCACTGGCCACTTGAGTTCGACCCTAACAAGACGTATCCCGTGGTGGAAAACATCTACGCCGGTCCTCATGGCCACCACGTGCCCAAGTCCTTTCGAACCCGGTATCGGCACCAGCATCGAATTGCTGATGCAGGGATGATTGTGGTGCAGATCGATGGTATGGGGACAGCCTGGAGGTCAAAAACATTTCATGATGTTTGTTATAAGAATCTCCGCGATGCGGGGTTTCCAGATCGCATTGCCTGGATCAAAGCAGCAGCAGCCAGATACCCGCAGATGGATATTTCCCGAGTTGGAATTTACGGTGGTTCAGCGGGAGGCCAAAATGCAATGGCGGCTTTGCTCTGGCATCATGATTTTTATAAGGTCGCTGTTGCTGATTGTGGCTGTCATGACAATCGGATGGACAAAATCTGGTGGAATGAGCAGTGGATGGGTTGGCCCGTCGACGAAAGTTACATCGCCAATTCCAATTCTGCAAACGCACATTTGCTTGAGGGAAACTTGATGTTGATTGTGGGTGAACTGGATCGAAACGTCGATCCTGCCAGCACCACCCAGGTGGTTCATCAATTGATTCAACATAATAAAGACTTTGAGTTTGTCCTGGTAACAGGAGTCGGACATGGCTCTGCAGAAACCCCCTGGGCTTCACGGAAGCGTCTGAACTTTTTGAAGACGCATCTGGGGGTGAACTGAAAGTTTACTACAGATCCCCACTCACCTCTAGGGATTCTAATAGTTCTTGATAAAGCAAAGAGCCATCATAGCTCTTAAGTAAAAGTTGAATATAGTATTTTATCATCAATGGATAGAAAAAGGGGCAGGTCTCTTTTTTTCTCGCCTCGACAAACGTGCCGAGGAATAGGAGTAAGGTTCCGTCTGGGCGCGACAGCAAAAACAGAACACACCTGGGTGGCTGACAAAACTTAAAAAAACCGCTACCACGACTATGGCGTTCACTGGTTAACAAACTACAAACGGACGCCGAACTGGCTGCCGTCAGAAAGTGCATTATCAGAGGCACACCCTTTGGCGATGATAAATGGACCAGGAACACCGTAGTACGATTGTCCCTCGAAAGCACAACTCGCCCTCGAGGAAGACCCAGAAAAGAGACCTGACCCCTTTGATCCTTTTGGACCCTCGTTCACATTCGGTCAGTGGGAAGTTCAAAGAAAGACACCGCACTTTTTGTGGATTCTATCACAGAGTCTCGCTTGCTTGAGGACTATTAAATCAGCCGTTGACTATCCCCTAGATTTGCCAATTTGCCAGACTGGATCATAGCCCTCGAATATGCCGAATATTGTGTATAGAACGCTATATATTATTCTGGCATCGCGCGTGTTGCGGTATCTGGGAGTGGGCAGTGCGGCTTGACAATTTCTTTCAGCTGATTCTCATGATTCTGGCTTTGCCTGTCGCTCAGGCAGCCGGTCAGGAATGCGCGGTCGAGGAAGAAGCCGAAGCCTTCAAATGCGTTTTAGAAAACGAAGAAAACCAGCGTTTCCTGTCTTCCTGGCTCGATTCTGACAATGGTATCTCATTTCAGCCTGTCTACTACGGCGAAGTCTTCAGCAACGCACATGGCGGCATCGCGACTAAAGATTCAACACACTACGAAGGTCTGGTCGACCTTGCTCTCTCGCTCGATTTCGACAAGATGAATCTGCCGATTCCGGGAAAAGCTTTCGTACTGGCACAAAATACGCATGGTCGCAGCCTGACCGCAAATTATGTCGGCGAGACACAAATTGTCAGTAATATCAACTCGCTGAGAAACATTACCCAGATCAGTGAGCTCTGGTGGGAATTTAGTCTGTTTGAAAATAAAGTCACCCTTCGAACAGGCAAGCAAGACCTGAGTACCGAATTTATCACGATGGATATGGCCGCTGATTTTATTAACTCTGCATTTAGTTTATCACCTTCAGCCGGACTGCCTTCTTTTCCTGCTCCCAGTCCGGCGGTGAGCCTGCTGGCCGAATTCTCTCCTGCAATCGGATTCAAGGCCGGCGTGTGGGATGCCTATCGCAATGATGGAAATGGTGCATTCTCCCAAAATGGTTCGGCGCTTTTTATTGGCGAACTCGAATACCGATTCACAACTCCCGCTAAAAATTTACCGGGTAAAATTACACTGGGGATGACTTATGAAACGCCAGGCGAAGTTCCCGCTGGTATCATTCCCAGATCGTTCGGCTACTACATTCAGTTTGAGCAAGTTCTGTTTCGCGAGACTAATAGTACCGCAGAAAATCCGCAGGGACTGTCTTTCTTCGCACAACATTATCCCACCAATGTTAGTGGCAACTCACCCTTTCACACGATCCCCGAAGACGCATTAGCAGGAATTACTTATACGGGGCCGCTTCGCGGACGCGACGAAGATGTCGCGGGTGCAGGTTTTGGCTGGGTCCAGCTAAAGCAGGGGGGGACCAATGAGGAAGTCATGATGGAGCTATTTTACAAAGCTAAAGTCAACGACACGCTGAGCATCCAACCCGACCTCCAATACATCAAAACTCCCTCCGGCATCCATTCCGATGCTCTCGTGGTCGGCCTGCGCGTTCAGTTGGATTTATAACCACAAACATCAATGGAGTTGGGACTGTATATGTTGAGTCCAGTCCGTTTATCTCTCTGGTTCGCTAAGAACCGGGGCGAGTGCCCTGCGGCTCATCGCGAATACGCGACGGTTGAGAGGGGCAATCCAGCTCCTTAAATATTATCAGTACTCGTAGATATTCATCTGCTGTTGGGGCGAAAATAGATTCCTGACGGGTTAAATTTTGAAACGATTAATCGCGAAGTTTTTTGAATTGCTGGTAGCTTTTCCAGGCAATGCGTTGCAAGTCGGTACGGTCTGTTTTGGAAAATGTGGTTGTGATTGGTTTGCCGTCGCGGTCTTTCGTTCGGTCTTTGTTATCGAGAAACCGAATATCGGTAATTGAATCCACGGGCAAGCCTTCCGGGCTTCGGTCAAATAGTGCGGCATACAAAGTACATGCAGTGAGATAAGCCATGGTTTGATTCAGGTGGGCGTCATTCACAAAACGGAGTGTGAGGTCGGGACGTTCTGTTTGACAATTCAAGCCCACCAGTGACATCGGGGCGGCTGTGACATCCAGTTGTTTCGCCAGGGCTGCGATCTCTCCCGCCTTTTTCAATACCGCTTTTGGATTGGGTGGGGTTTTTAATGGTTTGGCGTTTTGAGTTGTGGGCGTTGTTTCGTAGAGTATCACGCGGGCATTTTGCGCTTTGGCCAGCGCGACGAACCTGGGAGCATACTCGGCGTAGAGTGATTCTTTTCCATTCAGGTCATCACGATAAGACTGTAAGATCACCACATCCCATTTTGTGCGTTGTGATTCGAAATCTTTGAGCAGTTTTCGATGCCGTGACAGGGCGCCTTTGGCATAACGATTCTTCGGGTCCTTGGAAGCTTTTTCCAGAGAGGCAACGGTCTGTTCCTGTTCGGCTCGTGTTAACGCATGCAGTTTGACGTAGTTTTGGGATCCCAGATTCCAGTGATCGACGAGTCTTCTCCCGCCGTAAATGACCGTTGTGGGATTGAATGTGAGGGATGGGTTACCGGCTTCTGCCATTTTTTTGACGACTTGCGCCAGCTTGTGGCGCGCGGTATAGCTGTTTCCGATAAAGAGAACATTGAGTGTCTCTTTCTTATCAGCCGCCCGGGACAGGGAATTCGTTTCGTTGAAAATGAATAGCGATAAGACGAACAGAAAGGGAACGAATCTTCGGGAGCGGTATGACATATCGGGTACTCTTAATACAGGATTGAAAATGTTGTTAATATCGAAATGAATTGTTCGTCCGATTAAGTTTCAGCCTATCAATATCTGGCGTGCTGGAAAACAGGATTTTTGTGCATTGTTCTGTATTTTATCAGATTTCCTGTGTGCTGTGTCCGGTCTGAATGCGAGCCAAAAGTGCCACCCGGTCGATGCTGTTCATTTTTTGATTTATGGATTGTACTGTTCTGTGTGCACTGCTGTATTTTCATCTGCTACCTGATTGAGGCTATCGGGTAGAATTGCTGTTCGCGGGTTGGTCGTTTTTCTGGTGGGCGGTCACATGGGGCCGCATCCTGCCTGACGCGCTACTTTCAACAGGGGGCTGCCTTCTATGGATTTGTTCTTCTGGTATTCTGTTTGTTACTTTCTAACGGCGGCTCGTGCCGTGCTGCTCAGATTCTTGTTGTTGTTGGCTGAAGCTGTGTTGCGCCTGCCCGGGTTTTTATTGACTGCGAAAGATTGTTGCGAAGGGCAGCTGGGGGTCAAGTTCATTTATATGCGTGAAGCGTGTTTGATAGCTGTCGATACGTGTTCGAACGCTGGTTTATATGCGTCGAATCGTGACCGAAGCGTGTCGATAAAGTACGAGACAACGGGAACCGGTGCTGACTTATCAGGTGAAGATTTAGAAAACTCAGGGACTTTTATAGTAGTGAGATTTTCAGTGTTCGTGATAAGCAGTGCGCAAATCACTCATCTCGCGCGCGACGCTTATAACGCATATTCTCGAAAGGCGAGACGTTGTCAAGTCCTGTTTTTTCAGTGTCTCGAAGAAAAAATGGGGACGGACAAAATTCTTGCCTCTTCAGTGTAGTGGCTTAGGAGTCGGGTGGTTTCTGCGATGTGCACAAAGTGAACTGGTTCCGTCAAAGCCTATGGATATGATGTGGGACTACAACTGGATGGTGGTTCGCGTTATTATGATTTTCAGCGAACAGACTTTTGCAACTTTGAATTAATAACTGACTCCAGAGGGATCGTGAACTATGTCGGACCTATCCGAAACAATCAGCCGTACGTGGGACATTCCCTTGCGGGACACAGTGGATGTGGCCGTGATTGGAGGTGGTTCTGCTGGAATTGCTGCTGCGACTGCTGCGGCGCGGACAGGTGCATCGACGGTACTTGTCGAGAAATATGGTTTCCTGGGTGGCACTTCGACGGCGGGTATGGTTGGTCCTTTTATGACTTCCTATACGCCGGACGGCAAACGGCAACTGGTTGCTGGAATCTTTCAGGAAATCATTGATCGAATGGTGGCCATGGGGGGAGCCGTCGATCCTTCGACAACGGAAGCGGGGTCGGAGTGGGGGTCGTTTATTGAGCTGGGTCATGCGAATGTGACGCCCTTTCATGTGGAATCGCTCAAGATGGCGGCGCTGGAAATGGTTTGTGATGCGGGCGCAAACATTCGATTTCATACCTCGTTTGTGGATGTGGTGATGGAAGGGGAACGCATTTCGGAGCTGATCTTTCTGGATAAAGGGGGCCTTGGATTTCTGCGTCCAAAAGTTGTGATTGATACCTCTGGCGATGGTGATATTGCTGCCAAAGCGGGTGCTCCTTTTGAAGTGGGTCGGCGTGAAGATGGCAAGATGATGCCGGTTACTTTGTTTATTACCATTGGTGGAGTGGATGATGAGCGGGTGATAGCCTGGATGCGGGAGCATGAAAAACTACATCCGGGGGAGCGACTGTTTGAGTGCATTGTGAAAGAGGCCCGGGCCAAAGGTGAATGGACACTGGATCGCGATTTTTTGAATCTCTATCGAGAGCCGACAGCGGGGCAATGGAAGGTGAACACGACGCGAGTACATGATGTGGATGGGACGAACCCCGATGATCTGTCTCGTGCGGAAATTGAGAGTCGTCGCCAGGCTTGGGATTTGATTCGTTTTTTCCGATCGCATTGTCCCGGTCTGGAAAATGCGCAATTGGTTGCGACGGGCAGCCATGTGGGCGTTCGCGAAACGCGACACATCCTGGGAGATTATGTGCTTAACGGAGAGGACGTACTGGAGGGGCGTCAATTTGAAGATGGGATTGCCCAGTGTTCGTATCCGATTGATATTCATGATCCGTCGGGTCCCCGCGGTCGCCTGGAGGGAATTAACGCCGATCATTATGAGATTCCGTATCGTTGTCTTGTGCCACGACAGGTGAATAACCTGTTAGTTGCAGGCCGACCGATCTCGGCTGACCATGAAGGAGCGGCATCTGCGAGAGTGATTCCCCCCTGTTATGCGACCGGTGAAGCAGCGGGTACGGCGGCGGGTCTTTCTCTTCAGCAGAAGGTGTCGCCGCGTGAAATTGATGTTGAAGCACTGCGTACAAAACTCCGGGAGCAGGGTGCTGTTATTTAATTTATTTTCTGTCGATGGTTTAAAAGTTCGAAACTTATATGAGGTGATGAGATGAGTCAGTCAAAGACTGTTCGCTGGGGTGTGATTGGTCTGGGGTGGTTTGGTGAGGTTCACGCTGACAATCTGTCTGAGATGCCGGATATCGAACTGGCGGCACTTTGTACGCGACGTCCCGAACGTTTGGGCGAGGTGGCCGACCGATTGGGAGTGAAGCGGCGATATACTGATTATCGCGATTTATTGGCTGATCCCGAGATTGATGTGGTGAGCATTACGACGCATATCAACGATCACCGTGACATCGCCATCGATGCGTTGCGTAGTGGAAAACATGTGCTGCTGGAAAAGCCGATGGCTCCGACGGTCGCTGATTGTGAACAGATTGTTGAGGCGGCGCGGAATGCTGAAGGCTTTTTGATGGTGGGACATATTTGCCGATTTGATCCGCGCGTGACAATGGCGAAGCAGGCGATTGAAGAGGGGCGGATTGGTAAGATTATTTCGATGCATGCCCGACGGAATCTTTCCAAAGAAATTGGTAAAATGGTTCTGGATGATATTTCGGCATTGATGGGTGATGGTATTCATGACGCAGATTTGATGCTCTGGTTCAGTCAGGCGAAGGTGTCGACGGTTTATGCTCAGGAGGTGCATCCGGGTCAGAATCAATATCCTGATGGTGGCTGGTCTATCGCGCGGCTGGATAACGGTGCGGTGGCTGTGGTTGAATCGGTGTGGCATTTGCCGGAGAGCACGCCTTACACGATTGACGCACGACTGGAAGTTCTTGGTACAGAGGGGGCATTGTATATCAACTGCGGGGAGGCTGGTCTGGCGATTCACGATGCGAATGGCGTTAAGATGCCGGATACGATGTACTGGCCACGTCCTTTTGGTAACTATTTTGGTGTGCTGCAGGAGGAGCTGCGTTACTTCGCTAACTGCATACGAAAGGGGGAACGGCCAGATCGGATTACGCCAGTCGAGTCTTGTGCGGCTGTAGCCTGGATGGCGGCTGCGACTGAGTCTTCACAGACGGGGGCGGTGATTACATTTTGAATTTCAGTTGTCAGGCCAGTAGTTTTTCAACGACGTTTCCGGAAACGTCGGTCAGTCGGAAATCGCGGCCCTGGAACTGGTATGTGAGTTTTTTATGGTCGAGGCCAAACAGTTGCAAGATGGTGGCGTGGAGATCATGTACGTGGACGGGGTCTTTGGTGACACCCCAGCCGATTTCGTCTGTTTCGCCTATGACCTGACCGCCTTTGATTCCACCGCCGGCTAGCCACATACTATAGGAATAGGGATGATGATCGCGGCCTGTGACTTTCTTGAAGTTGACTCTATTTTCACCCAGGGGGGTACGGCCGAATTCGCCTCCGAAGACGACCAGTGTTTCATCGAGCAGGCCCCGACGTTTGAGGTCTTTGAGTAATGCGGCGATTGGTTGATCGGAGATTTGAGTGTAACGTTTCAAGCCGCTGTCGAGGGAACTATGGTGATCCCAGGTTGATAGAAACAGTGTTACGAAGCGGACACCCCGTTCCACCATACGGCGTGCCAGCAGGCAGTTTCTGGCATAGGAGCCCATGAAACCGGTATTTGTTTTTGAAGTGTCTTCACGGGTGACGCCGTATTCTTCCAGAGTTGTTTTGGTTTCTCCCGAGAGGTCGAGTAGTTCTGGTGCGGTCTGCTGCATGCGGAATGCGAGTTCATAGGCTTTGATGCGGCTGGCAATTTCGGGATTCCCAATTTGATCAAAGCGCAAGCCGTTCAATTCGTTGATGGTTTGCAGGCTGCGTTGTTGGGCCTGCGATGAGAGCCCCGTTGGGTTGGCCAGATTTAATACCGGACTTCCCTGATTTCGAAACAGGGTTCCCGCGTATTGAGAGGGCAGGAACCCGCTTGACCAACTGGATGCGCCGCCGGGTAAGCCTCGACCCAGTGTGGCGAGTACGACATAACCCGGCAGGTTTTGTGATTCGCTGCCCAGGCCATAATTGAGCCATGATCCCAGCGTCGGTCGGCCTTGTAAATCGGATCCGCTGAGCATCATGAGTTGGCCGGGGAGGTGATTGAACTGCTCACAATGCATGGAGCGGATCATGGCGATGTCGTCGACGCATGTGCTTAGGTGGGGTAGTAGATCGGAGAGTTCCATACCACATTCACCGTAGCGGCGGAATGTGCGTGGGCTGCCCATTAAGCGGGCTGCTTCTTTCTGGATGAATGCGAATTTAATATCTTTCAAAATCGATTCGGGCATGGGTTGCCCATCGAGTTCATTCAACTTTGGTTTGGGGTCGAACAGATCCATCTGGCTCGGGCCCCCTTCCATGAAGAGGTAGATGCAGCGTTTCGCGCGTGGTGCGATGTGTGAGAGTTGTGTTGTCGGGTCGCTGGCAAACAGACCGTCCTGTTTCATCAAGGATGCCAGAGCCAGGGTTCCCAGTCCGCTGGCACTGGTGGCAAAAAATCGGCGCCGGTTCAGTGCGTCAAGTTCGTTTGTTTGATTGTTAAACTGTTCGGGAATCATATTCAGTCTCGTGTGATAAACTCATCCAGATTCATGACGATTCGCGCCACTTGAACCATTGCTGTGAGTTGGGGAGGCTCTGTTTGTTTTGTCTCTTTACTTTGCTTATCTGCTAACTGCAGCAGGTCGGAATAGGCGGCGCTGAGGTATTTCAGTTCCTGTTTGCTGGCCGGCCGAGAGAAACATCGCATGAACATTTCCTGAATGGCGGCTTGTAGATTGTCGGGATGTTGCTTGATCATCTGTCGTCCCAACTCTTGAGCACATTCATAAAACATAGGGCCGTTCAATAGTGTGAGTGCCTGCAATGGTGTGTTCGAGCGTTCTCGACGACTGCATGAAACGGTGGCGTCGGGTGCATCGAAGGTCATCAGCATCGGGTAGGGGACGGTTCTTTTGAAGACGATATACATGCCACGGCGGTAACGCTCGCTCCCCTGGCTGGCTGGCCATTTTACACTACGTCCGACATCGGTTACGAACGCTGGAAGTGGTGGTCTGATGCCGCGACGACCAATGGTGCGGTCGAGTAGCCCGCTGGCTGTCAGGTGAATGTCGCGTACGATTTCTGCATTGACGCGGTAACTGTTTTGGCGCCAGAGTAGTTGGTTGTTTAGATCCTTGTTGTTCGGGCTTGCGTTTGCTGCCGATGATAACTGGTAGGTGGATGACAAAACGATCATGCGAATCATGGCCTTGCGGCTCCATTGACGTTCTCGATACTCGACCGCAAGCCAATCGAGGAGCAGGGGGTGTGTCGGTTTTGCTCCCTTCGTGCCGAAATCGTTGGGAGTCGCTACGATTCCGTGACCGAAGAGTTGTTGCCAGATGCGATTGACGGCGACGCGTGCGGTCATTGGGTGATTTTCCTGAAACAGCCACTGCGCGAAATCCAGCCGATTGAGGTTGTTGTTTTTCGATGGTAATCCCGGAAGAACTGTCGGTGTGCCCGGGGTTACTTTTTCGCCGGGGCGATTGTAGATTCCGCGGACATGGATGAAGGTATCACGCCGATCTTTTTTTCGTTCGGTGAAGCTGGGAGCTTTGGTAGACGGTTTTGCTGGTTTCGTTTTGAGAAGTTGATCGAGTTTCGAGTTGATTTTGTCCCAGCCGTTTTTTTTTGTCTGGTAGAAACTGACAAGCTTCTTGAGGTCGGTTGATTTTTTGTAGGCAGCAATGATCTTGGTGATCTCGGCCCGTTGTTTTTCTGTAAGGTCTTTGATTTCGTAAGACTTGAGTTGAGCCTGTAGTTGATCATAGGCGGGTTGCCACTTTTGCATGTCCTGTTCGTACTCTTCCTTCTCCCAGGAGTTTTGTACCTTCACGCTGGATTCGACGGTGTTATTAAAGAATGAGTAGAGCTGGTAGAATTCCTTCTGCGAAATGGGGTCATGCTTATGATCGTGACATTCAGCACATCCGAGAGTCAAACCGAGCCAGACCATGCCGGTTGTATTCACGCGATCTACGATTTCCTTCGTGCGATACAATTCCAGGTCGACGCCGGCCTCTGTATTGCTGAGTGTGTTGCGGTGAAATCCAGTGGCGATTTTCTGCGACGCAGTTGGTTTGTCTAACAGGTCGCCTGCCAACTGCTCGATGGTGAACTGGTCGAAGGGTAAGTCTTCGTTGATCGCATTAATGACCCATTCACGATAAACCCATGCATGGGGTCGCATGCTGTCGCCGAGATAGCCGTCGCTGTCAGCGTAACGTGCAAGATCCAGCCAGTAACGTCCCCAGCGCTCACCATAATGTGGGGAAGACAAAAGTTGGTCGACCAACTTTTCATAAGCGAGTGTATCTTTGTCTGCGACAAACGCTTCGACAACTTGCGGTGCGGGGAGTAAGCCGACAAGATCCAGGTACAAACGACGAATGAGTGTGCGACGATTTGCCTGGGGCGCCGGTTTTATCCCGGCTTTCTGGTGTCGGGCAGCGACAAACACATCAATGGGCGTTCGGATGCGAAACTGGGGAGTGGGTCTGAAGTTTGCAGGAAGGGCGGGGCGTTGTAGTGGTTTCATTGACCAGAGGACTGGCGGCTTGAGCATTAGATCCTTTGGCCATGTCGCGCCTTCAGTGATCCACCGACGAATGATTGCGACATCATTTTTGCTGAGTGGCGATTCCTCTTTGGGCATCTCAGCGACGCCGTCTGTCGAGGTCACAAGATCCATTAAATAACTTGATTCCGGATCGCCTGGCACCAGGGCTTCACCATTCTCGCCACCTTTAACAAGGGCATCAGCTGAATGCAGAGAGAGTTCGCCCATTCGAACGCGCTGATTGTGACAGATCAGGCAATGGCGCTCGAAGATCGGTGCAACATCGCGGATGAAGTTCACAGGTTCCGCACTGAGGGCGTTCTGAGTGGATGCCATCAGCGCGAAAAAAATTGTTGTGATGATCGTGCTATGGTATCGCTGGTGATTCATTCCGAAAACTGACTTTCAGCCTGAAGGATCCAGCCGACGCCTGGGAGGTTGTGATGACCAGCGGGTAAAAACTAAGCTGGTCTCGATTTCACCCTTATAATTGGGAAGAGTGGCATCGGCAGTTTGCAGGAGATCTCATGATCTATTAAGCATCGACTCTGGGGTTAATTTAGGTAGAGCATCAATTCTAATCCCAAGTCCTCCCCTGAGACAACCCTTTCTCCTGGCTTTTGGCTTATTAGAAAGTCTCTTTTCGATATTGTTGCATCTGAATTTCCATGTAAGTCTCGTTTGGTGCCGACATAAAGAGAGATTCTCCGGATGATTGTTGTTGGCGAATATTTGGCAGTCTTCTTGTGAATTACTTTCCTGATTTAGTCAGCTTGAAATCAAAAGTGTTTTCCCCCGGTTTTACCATGGCTGCAAGTTCAGTTTTTCTATTGTATTTCGCAGGCAGCGTTTCTTTCACACGTTTGATTTTTATGACGGCATCATCTCCTTCAAGTGCATTATCGTCTTCTACATTATCAATTAACGTAGTGATGACGACTTTGTTTTGGCCTAATTTGCATCCGAGAGTATCTCGAATATAAGTTAATTCGTAATATCCATTCGCGTCTGTTCTTGCTGAGGCTGTGCGACCTGAATCTGGTAAAAAGGAAATGGATGCTCCGGAAAGTGGTTGTCCGTCGAGAGTGACGACCCCATTGACCAATCCTAAATCGGGCTGATCATTTTCTGCACCGCTGCAGCCTGACAAGGTCAAACAGAGAATCACTGATGTAATGAGCAAAAAATTATTTATTTTGTTATCCATTGTTGGTCTGCTTTCATTTTTTTGTATTGATCTCAGTCGTTGGAATTCATTGATCTTGCATGAATTCGTTTTCTCTGAAAACTGCGCCGTGTTGAACGGCGCAATTTGGTTTCTTTTATGATTAGAATTCACCGAGGGTTTCTCCCTTTGCACGTGTGCTGAGGGCACGATAGAGTGTCATGTCGATGTTTTCAGAGAGGAATCGTACTCTGCCATCGCCAAATACAAAGTGCGCCCCGCCGACGTGATAGCTGCCGGCAGCTTCCTCGCCATAAGAGTTGATGGGGTCATTGCTTTCTGCTGCAATGAGATATTCAGTCATTTCTGTGGGAGGATTAGAATCTGCCCCGCCCGAGAAGCAATGCTTGCGGTCACTGCCCGCGCCACCTGGCATGCTAGAGTCACCACCAGAGTCGATGACTTCGCTGACAAAGATGGTGTTAGAGAGACCATCGGTGACATCACGGAATTTGACACTACTGCTGATGAAGAATATACCATCCGCACCCATGCACCCACCGGTAGCCGCCATTTGTGCTGCTGTCGTAATCCCGCCACTGTAGCAGTTGTCGCCAGAGCTACCAATGAGGGTTCCCATGTTCCCGTTGTAGTTGGATGTGGCGTATAAATCTTTCTGAACTCCTTTTCTTACATCTGGCTGTGAAGGGCACCAAAAAACTGAAATGGCTGTCCTGCCAGCCAGACGTTGTTTGGTGCTGGTTGAACCACCCGATTCAGCACCCATTCCACTGGAGCCGGGGCCTTGTATTTGATTGTAAAGTGGAGCCTGATCAATGTAGGGCAAAAGGGTTGCGTGCCAGGTCCAGCCATGACCACTGTAGGTGGTTCCCGCTGAATTGAGTTGGACGATACTTCCCGGTGGGAGGGAATTATAAGTTTCATGGTAATTGTGTAGTGCCAGGCCGATTTGTTTTATATTATTTTTGCAGCTACTACGACGAGCTGCTTCGCGTGCCTGCTGGACTGCGGGTAACAGTAAAGCGATTAATATTGCGATGATCGCGATGACTACCAGAAGTTCGATCAATGTAAAACCTTTTCGTTTCTTCATCATATTTCCTCTAGAGTAATGTGGAGTATCTAACTAATCCAAGTATTGATTTTTGTTCTTTCAAGCATGCCAATTATGAATGAAAATTGCTTTTTTCTCTCTTCATCAAATCTATGGCAGTCTAATTTAGAATTGTTAAGAATTTGTGTGGCGATTGTGTTTATTGAAAGAAATCCTGTCAGTCTCCGGTGAAGGTGATTGCTAAAAGAACAGACCAGCGGTGGCGGTCGTTGTTAAACTGATTGGTTGAGCAAATTGAATGCAGGTTTCAAATGTTTGTGTATGAGATCTTCGTTAGCGGGAAGCCAGGCGAATGATCATCTTCTTTAAAGAGAACGCAAAGAGAAGTTGAAGTATTCAGCTGGAGTTACTGGAGTCAAACGAATAAAATAAGGAATTCATGGTTTGTAAACGCGTTTTGATCAGGTGTTTGAAATGAGACAGACTTACAAGGTACTGTTGGTTACTGCGGTTCTTTCCCTTTGCCAAACTGTGCGGGCGGATGACAATTTTGTGTCTATTCTTGCGAAACGGATAGGTGGTCACATTCATCCGTCAATCTGTCGGGCCGGCGATGGCACGTTGATTGTGGTTTACAAGGGAGCGAACGTGCTGATGTGTTCTCGTTCTTCGGATCAGGGTACGAGGTGGTCAACCCCCAAGCCGATTTCGACGTCCGCGAAGCGACCTGATTCCATTCGTGAGGTGAAGAAATTTGAAGTCTATCCCGGGACTGTCGACACTCTGCCTGATGGTCGGATTCTGGTGACTTGGAATTACATTGCCGACGATAAGGCTAAGGACGGGTATTACGAGCGGGCGTTACTTTACAGTTTGAGTGAAGATCAGGGACGCACCTGGAGTGAGCAGCATTTGATTGGTCCGATTGACGGCACACATCTCGGCGCGGTTCGTCACAACGTACTGTCCTGGAGTAAGGGGAGATGGTTATTGCCGCTACGTGTGGGTCCGCCACGACTGTTTTCACCGCAGAGTGGAACGCTCACGAAATTCCCTGTTATTGGACCCGATGGAATTCAGCACGAGTTCCAGCAAATTGTGCGCACGGCGCCGGGTTCCCTTTTGGCTATGGGGCCGGTTCTGCTTCATTCCTCTGATAACGGACAGCGATGGAATCTGATCAAAAAATTTCCCGCAGTCCCAGACAAACGTGACAACGCTGAAGGTCGGTATCTGACGGTTCTTTCCGATGGGCGCGTTCTGGTTACATGGGGTATCGGCAACAAGAATCTGGGTTTGCGATATAACCTGTCAACAGATGACGGGCAGACCTGGGATGCGAGTCGCACGAAGATTCTGCTGTCTGAGACTGCTGTGACAGCCCGTTACTATTCAGCACGTACGATTCAGATTGATGACCAGAACGTGGGTACCGTATTCATGAACAGAGAGGGTGTTCATTTTCTCAAGGTTCCGATCAAACGGTTGAGTGACTCTGCGTCGACGAAGTAGTCGTTGCCTTGAAACAAATCCCGCCAGTTGACTCACAGATTTGTTTTGAGCTGGCGGTCTTTGATGTCAGGTGACGACTCTCTTGTTTGATGTCGCAATCGTGATTGTGTTTAGTCTTTGAAGAATTCATGCTGTGAATCACCGGCGCTGATCAGGTAGGCGATCAGGTCGAGGATTTCGTCTTTAGTCATACGATTGAACAGGCCGGCTGGCATGGGCGACGTTTTTGAAACGACGAGCTCGTCGATTAATTTACGGTCAATACTCACGCGTTTGTTGGGGTCGGTCAGGTCTGTATTGAGTGTCATCGTGTCACCATTCAGGTTCACAACGACGCCAGTGTGAACCTTGCCATCGTCTGTAACCACTGAGATCGCAGAAAACTGTTCGTTGATCACTTTGCTGGGATTGATGACCTGATCCATTAAATCATGTGGTGAATACCTGCGGCCTGCGGATGTCAGGTCAGGGCCGGTCATGCCGCCCTGATTTCCAAAGCGGTGGCAAGCGAAGCATCCGGTAGCTGCAAACATTTTTCGGCCATTGACGAAGTCTCGCTTTTTCAGTCCATTGCGAGCTAATCCTGAGAGTTCTTCAAGAGTCCATTTTGTCTCAGGACGTCCTGCAAAGACTTCACCCAGGTTCTCAAGAGCTGATTTCTTGACCGGTTTTTTCGCAAGAAGTTCCGCCATGGATTTCTTTTCAACTTCACTGAGGGATGCGACGGCGTCGTCGCGTACGAACTGAATGAATTTTTCGAAGCTGGCACCACCTTTATAGTTGGCCGCTTTCAGGAACCAGTTGAAATAGGCAGTGCGCAGTTCCGGCGTCCAGCCGACTTTGAGCATCCGAATGGATCGTGCGTATTGCATTTGCTCTTCCTGAGCGGGCGCGGCCTGAATAAGCGCCATGGTCTTTTCTGCGACAGTCGGCGACTGAAGCCAGGCCAGTGTTTCGCATAACAACCAGTTTAACTCAGGAGATTTGGAAGGGAAAAGCGGATCGAAACTGTCGATCAATTTTTGAACCGTAGAATCATCGGGTCGGCCAAAACGGTTGAGAATAATTTGTGTTGCCCGTTGTAAAGTGAGCTGTTGTGGTAATTTCAGGTTGGAAGCATCGATAGAAATGACCGCTGAGAGCAGTTGATCTCTCATGTTGGTATCCACTGCGGGGGTCTGTTCATTTCGATGTTGCGGGCAGACGCCAGTGACGCGTGCCAGTGCCAGCAAGGCTTCGACCTGTTTGGCTGGGTCAGATTCCGTTAAAGCTTTGTCAGCCCAGGACTCTGTCGGTTGGTGTTCAATGGCTGTTCGCGCTGCAAACCGAATGAAGCGATCTTTGTTTGCCAGGTAAGGCCAGGCGACTTTGATTGCGTTTGGATCCTGCTTGCCGTGAAACGCTTCCAGAGTGTGTCGGGTTTTTCGTGCTTCGTTTTCTGAAGGTGTTTGCTGAACGGGGGCGGTGGATTCGTCGCCAACATAGGTCACCCGGTATAGGCCCGATTGTACGCGTCGTCCGCCAATTGTGAAATACATCGCGCCGTCTTGCGGATGGATGATGGCATCGGTGATTGGGAGAGGTGCTCCGGTGACGAACTCTTCTTTTGTTGCCTTGTAGGAAGAGCCGCTTGGTTTTAGATGGACGGCATAAAGTTTACCCCAACTCCAGTCGAGAGCGTACAGAGCATTCTGGTACTTCGCGGGAAATTTTGCTCCATAGCCGAATGTCATTCCAGTCGGAGAGCCGGGGCCAATGTCGAGTACTCCGGGCAGGTTGTCCGCATAGAAGGGGGGGCGTTTTCCTGCGCCATTTCGCCAGCCAAATTCTGCTCCACTGGTAACATGGCAAATTCGAGTGGGACGATACCAGGGTGTATTGAAGTCGTATTCCATGTCGGCATCGTATGTGAACAGCTCGCCTTCACGATTGACAGCAGCGTCGAAAATATTTCGAAATCCAGATGCGTATGCTTCGAACTTTTTTCCATCAGGAGAGACACGATAGATAATGCCGCCTGGTGCCAGGACACCTCGGTTATGACCACGTCCATCGGGCATGCTGGGCAGCAGATGATCCTCTCCCCAGACACGTCGTACGGGAGAACTCTTTGCCAGTTCGGGTGGAATCGTATTGTTACCAGTAATCAGGTAGAGCGCTTTACCGTCTGGTGTGGGCATAAGGGCGTGAACGCCGTGATCGCTCTTTGATTGAACTTCGTGGAGTAACTCGACTTTATCGAGCTGGTCATCGCCGTTGCTATCGGTTATCCGATACAGGCCTGAGGAGATCTTTTGTTCGTAGTCGTTTACGCCCACATAGAGTGCACCGAAAGCCCAGACCATGCCGTTTACTGCTCGAATTTTAGCTGGCACTTTTTCAATGGTAGCGGCGGTCACCGTTTTACCAGCGTGTGGTGGTGTAATCCGATACATTTCACCGAATTGATCACTAACGAGAATTCGTCCTTTATCATCGGTACAAAGATTGACCCAGGAACCCTGATCCTGACCGGGAACGGAGTAGAGCAACTCGACCTGAAATCCTTTTGCCGCTTTGATGCGATTGATGGGAGTTGCCTTGTTGCCACCAATGGCCGGCCCGACGGTCTGCTTCGGCCGTTTTTTGGGTCGCTGCTTTGGTTTTGCGTTCTTTTTTGCTGGGAGTTCTTTGATTTTGATATTTCGCCACGCGACCTGCTTGCCGACTTTTTTGGGGTGTTTACCCACGCCGTGAACCTGAAGTGCAATGAAGCCTTTAGGTGTCAGTCCGTCTTTGAGATCAGCGGCGGGAACACCGTTGACCCAGGTCTTGATCGAGTTGCCTCGACAGACGATCCGGTAATGGTTCCAGTCATTCTGCTTAAACGCTTTGCGAGCAGGTTCGTTTTTGGAGAGGTCATTCAACCATCCGCGTCGACCTTCGTCGTAAATTCCACCTGACCAGGCGCGGTCTGACGGATCGATTTCGACTTGATAACCGTGTACTCGACCGGCTGCAATTTTTCGTTTCGATTCTTTTCCCTTTTTGTCCTTTATTTTAACGACTTTGTCTTTATCAAAAACCTGACTGCGGATCTGGATTCCCGAGTTCAGCAGGGGATCAACCTTATACTCAACCTGCAACTCAAAGTTACCATACAATTTCTTAGTGCAAAGGAAACTGTTGGGTGTTTTGGGAACCGAAGTGCCGACGATTGTGTCATCAACGATTTCGTATTTGGCAGTCCCCCCACGTTGTATCCAGCCATCAAGTGTCTTGCCATCAAATAAGGGTTTGAATCCGTTATTATCAGCAGCATCAGAGGTGACGTTCATCAACAACGCGAGGCAGATCGCGGAAATAGCGAGTCGGTAGTTCATGGTTTATCCATTGGATATAAAGTTGGAAAAATAATCAGCAGTGTGTTGCTGGGCGGGTCCTAGTGTATACTCTATTGGTTTAATAACTATTGTGAAAGTCTGAGGCTAAGTTTCGTCTTATATATTTGTTCAAACGAGGAGTCTTCAAAGCGGTCCCGGGCAATTATGGGATTGCATGTTAAATCTATTACGTGTCAATCTTCTAATTCAATCAGTGAAATTTCAATCTATGCAGTTCGCATCAAGGAAATAACATAATTTTTATTTATAACTTAATCTTGCTTAGAAAATTCAATAGCCAAAAAGACATTGGTTTTGCGTTTTTTAGATTCTACTTTGTGATGATGCCTTTGTGAGAGGGTAAAACGATGAATCGCTGCGCCTGCATGCAGACGCAGCGAAAAGAAGAATTGTGGAAGATAGTATTCGCCGCTCAAGTTTCTAGAGGAACGATGTCTTACTTCTTCTGTTGTGAATCGCTGACTTCGATGATGATTTTATCGATTTTGCCCGTGAAACGAGTTTCGTCACGACCAATGCCAATGCCTTCTACAACTGGTGTCTGGTTATCGAGACCTACGTCAGCGGTTTCGTCAGCTGAGAACATGAGCGGTTGTGTCTTTTCGATACGACCTTTAGCGACCACTTTTCCGTTGACTTTAATCGTTGCCTGACCACCTTTTCCTCCACCACCGCCATCATATTTAAAGTCCAAAATCACTTTGGCTGGTCCCGCAGGTACTTTATTCTTGCCGGAAACTGTGTACTGATTTAAGCCGAGGAAATTATAAGTATAGAATGGCTTTCCATCTTTCATATACAATGACCAGCCACCGAACCGTCCACCTTGTGCCAGAATCACTCCATTCGCTCCGTTTTTGGGTATGTTAAGTTCTGCGGTAATTTTCTTTGACTGGTTTTTAACATTGATAAAAGTGTTTTCCAGCATGCCATTCATGCCATCATAAAGGGTGAGTGAATTGCGCCCGTTCATAAGATCTGGACGTCCTGCCAGCGCCGGGTTAACGCGTTCAATCACACGATCATCAATCGGTAATACGTGATATTTCTCAGCTTCTTTCATAAACAGTTTTTGAAGCTGTTTCAGTTTTTCTGGATTCTTACTTGCTAAATTATTCACAAGACTGAAATCTTCTTTAACGTTGTAGAGGTCCCAGACATCAGATTTGAGGGGCGGTTGTTTGAGCGTCTGCCAGGGAGCCCGATGCAGTGTTCGTGCCAGCCATCCCTCGTGATAGATTGCGCGATTTCCAAAAATCTCAAAGTATTGGGTTGTATGCCGTTCTTTTGCGTCTGCATCATTGAATGTATACAGGAGACTGGTGCCTTCGATGGGGGTCTGCTTCGTACCATTGACAGACAGCGGTTCGGGGAGACTGGCGGCTTCGAGAATTGTCGGAGCAATATCAATCACATGTCCGAATTGTGAACGGATTCCTCCTGGCTCTTTGATTTTCTTTGGCCAGTGAATGACCATGCCATTGCGTGTTCCACCAAAGTCAGAGGCGACTTGCTTGGTCCAGGAAAATGGTGAGTCAAACGCAACAGCCCAACCTGCGGCCATATGTGGGAATGTATGAGGGCCTCCCCATTTTTCCATGAGTGGAACAAGGTCTTCGACTTTCTCGGTAACGTTATTGAAATAGGTCATTTCGTTGTACATTCCAACGAATCCACCTTCCGCACTGGTACCATTATCACCGGCAATGTAGATAAACAAGGTGTTGTCCATCTCATTGATGTCCTCGATCGCTTTCACTAATCTGCCGACCTCGTGATCTGTTTGTTCCAGAAATCCAGCAAATACTTCAGCCTGATGTGCGAACAGTTTCTGTTCTTGATCATTAAGGGCATCCCAGTCCTTAATCTCATCTGGTTTCTCTCCGAGTTTCGTATCTGCGGGAATGATTCCCATTTTCAGTTGGCGTGCGATGGACTCTTCTCGTATTTGGTCCCAGCCTTTATCAAATTTTCCTTTGTATTTTTTGATCCATTGTTTCGGGACATGATGCGGTGCGTGAACGGCTCCTGTCGCGAAATAGACAAAGAAAGGTTTGTCCGGCGTCATCGATTGTTGTGCTTTGACCCATCCAATTGCCTGATTCGTCATGTCATTCGTAAAGTGATAATCTTCTGTTCTGGTAGGATTGACGCGTGTGACGCCATCATAAACCAGGGGATACCATTGGTCTGTCTCACCTCCAATGAAACCATAAAACTTGTCGAATCCCTGATGTGTTGGCCAACGATCATAGGGACCCGACACACTCGTTTCCCAGGCAGCGGTTTCATGCCATTTACCGAAAGCCCCGGTGCTGTAACCATTGAGCCTTAACATTTCAGCCAGGGGGGCAACACTATTGGGGATTTGTCCTGTGTTTCCAGGAAACGCGGTTGCCGTTTCCATAATTGAGCCAGCGTTGGCAGTGTGATGGTTTCTTCCGCACTTAAGTGCCACTCGTGTTGGTGAGCAGAGCGCGGTTGTGTGAAAATTGTTATAGCGCAGTCCTGCTTTGGCGAGACGGTCGAGAGTAGGTGTTTGAATGGGGCCGCCAAAAGTGCTGGGACCACCAAAGCCGATGTCATCTATCAGAACGATAACTACATTCGGCGCTCCCTTTGGCGCTTTGACATCAAAGCGTGGTGGCGGCTTCACATTTCGGGCATCCAACTCGCTGTATGTCGGTTGTTTTGGTTCAGGGATTGGAAGGATTTTGCGATTGAGATCTTGTGCCGAAATGGTTCCGGACAAAGTAAATGAAAGTAAGGAGCAAATACAAAGCCGAGAGTAAACAGAGTAGCGCATTTGAGTTCCTTTAGACCAGTTCAGACAGACGAAGAGATTTGAGAAGTTGGATTCAACTTATAATTAGAAGTGGAACAATACCAATCGACTATATCAAGTAATGTTAGACAGTCAAATAATTCAGACAACCTTTAAAAGTGTTTTGCAATAAATAAACATGTTGGACACGTGAGTACTCTGGAGTGAATTCCATTAGTGATTAAGAAATGTTTTTAAGAAAGTGTTCTTGGGTATCGTCTGGTCGGATGGCAATCAGATTCTGGTCATCCAGTGAAAGGATTCCATATTATTAATATGCGGTTCCCGGCGACAAGATTTTTGTAGATTTGGTCAATCAATGTAATCAATCATGGTAATAGTGTGATCAGTTAGTAAAATGATTCGATTGATGTTCGGTTCAATTTGAAATATTCATATCAATACATATCACTTCTATTATTCAGGGTTCTCTCAGTGGGCCCATTCAGGAAATTTCATAATGAAAAAAAATATTCAGTTTGTTGTGACCGTTTTAACGGCCTGTTTGAGTCTCTCCGGGATCGCCCAGGCAGAAGGCTATCTGACATCCATCGGAACCGGTACTAACAAGATTCCTGTTGTCGTGGTCAAAGGCACGCCCTATGAAATGGGTAAGAAGCAGGGGGAACTGATCAAAGAGGACGCGTCCCGGATGATTCACAGCCTCATGGAAAAGGTCCAGGCCGGTGAACCAGAACGATGCTCAAACTCAAGTTTGGATGCGGCCTGGAAATCGGTGTCTCGTCATACGGATCCCCGTTTCAAAGAGGAACTGCGGGGTTTCGCGGAAGGGACGGGGATGTCATTGAAAACGTTGCAACGCGCTCATGCCATGCCTGTGGTGATGGACTATTCCTGCAGCGGTATTGCCGCGTGGGGTTCTGCGACAAAGGATGGACATCTCTATCAGACGAGAAATCTGGATTGGTCTATGGATTTGGGCGCTCAAAATTATCCCTGTATCACAGTCTACATTCCCAAGGATGGAGTGCCGCACGTGAATGTTACATTTGCAGGATTCATCGGGGCCAATACTGGCATGAATGCGAATGGAATTGTGCTTTCGGAGATGGGAGATTCCCCTGGCAAAGATTATCCATTCAATTTGGATGGCGTGCATTTTACCACTCTGTTTCGGCAAGTCATGTACGATGCGGATGGGCTGGATCATGCGATTGACATTTTTAAAAATGCCAGACGGATTAAAAAATATCATTATGTTGTTGGCGATGGAAAAAATTTGAGAGCCGTAAAGATGTTGGCGCACGCTCCGAATCTGGTGATCTGGAAAGACAATGATCCGAAAGATGAATTAGCACCAAAGGTGATGAAAAACCTGGTCTACCAGGACGAAGGTCGGGGAGCCTTTGGACCTTTGAAACGCGTCTATGGGAAGATCGGTGCCCCGGAAATGATAAACATCGCCTGTCAGATTCCGATCAAGGGCGGTAATATTCTAGACGTCGTTTATGATGCCACCGCTTTGGAACTTTGGGTTTCTTACGCCAAGAAACAGGAAGAAGCTTATAAACGTCCGTTCGTACACTTCAAACTGAATGACTATCTGAAGTGATTTCTTCTTCGGCCCGTTTGGATCCGGCCCATTTGCAATCGATTAGAATACTCTTGAATCGCCTTGGTTTCCTGATGTGTATAATCTCATTTGCTTTTAGTCTCTGCTTCGTTTCTAATGTATTGAACAGACCCACCTTGCGACGAATACATCATACCTTAAAACTGTTCCCATCATTAGATCTTAGAATACAACTATGCCTCCATCAACTACGGAACCGGACAGTGACAATCCAAATGATGAAGAACTCAACAGTACTGTATCACAGGATAATAGTGCGTCATCTGTTCCGACTCCCGATGCGACGTTGCCACTAGACATCGATCTGGCGGCGACGATGATGGAAGAATGGAAGTCTGCACTAGGCGATGATGTTGAACCGGGTCAGACCATCAAAATGCCTTCACCCGAGTCTGACGGTTTAGACAAGACCGTCAGGTTGAGCGATGATCTTGATGCGACTCAGCAGGTTCCATCGGGTATAGCCTCCGATGATGATTTCGTGCTTGGTGTTGGCTATGAGGTTGATCAACTGTTGGGCGAAGGTGGTATGGGTGCCGTGTATGCTGGTCGTCAACAGTCGATGGATCGGCCGGTGGCGATCAAGGTGCTCAAATCCAAATTAGAGCAGATCAATGGTAGTCAACGGGCTTTTACTTCGGAAGCGATTATTACAGGTGGCCTGGATCATCCGAATATCGTCCCGATTTATGATTTGGGTATGCAGGAAGACGAAGCGCTGTTTTATGCAATGAAGCAGGTAGAGGGCGTGGAATGGAAGGATCGGATTGGCACGAACAGTGTGTCTGAGAATCTGGATATCCTGTTACGTGTGGCGGATGCGGTGGCATTTGCGCATGCACGCTGCATTATCCATCGTGATCTGAAACCGGCCAACATTATGCTGGGTTCGTTTGGAGAAGTTCTGGTGATGGACTGGGGTCTGGCGATGCCGACGCAGGACCACCCGCGGCGCGAAGTCTACCATACGCCGGCACCGGGTGGTACGCCTTATTACATGGCACCGGAAATGCTGAATGGAGTTGAGCAGGTCGACCGGCGCAGTGATGTGTATCTTCTGGGTGGAATATTGTTTGAGATGATCACGGGCAAACCTCCGCATACGCTTGATGCGCCCCCTGAGACACAGCGGGAGCAAGTTGTGGCGTGTCTGGCGGCGGTATCTCAGAACGTGATTGCTGAGACAGAGAAATCGGGCGAACTTTTGGACATTGCACAGAAAGCGATGGCCTCTGATCCTGCGGGCCGTTATCAGAGTGTTCCGGAATTCCAATAGGCAATCCGTGGATATCTTTCTCATGAAGAGAGTATCGAGCTAGCCGGGCGAGCAGCAG
>Ga0055584_100000156_pt1 | contig 64110 bp, 49 predicted proteins | sample OSDHelmetaG_FD_58716 | JGI IMG/M metagenome (GOLD analysis project Ga0055584, IMG submission 58716) | Pelagic marine sediment microbial communities from the LTER site Helgoland, North Sea, for post-phytoplankton bloom and carbon turnover... | ecosystem: Environmental > Aquatic > Marine >... | reverse complement strand
TAGTACGATGAAAGTCCGAGCTAGTGTCAAGCGGATTTGTGAAAACTGTAAAGTCATCCGGCGTAAAGGGCGGGTTTATGTGATTTGCTCTTCTAACCCGCGCCATAAGCAGCGGCAAGGGTAATCGTTTCGTGTTGTGCCTGTTTGATTTTATTTTTTCAGTTTTTACATCCAGTGGAGTGAAATAAAAATGCCTCGTATTCTCGGTGTTGATATTCCAAACGAAAAACCTGTCTATGTTTCGTTGACCTATATGTATGGGATCGGAACGAAGACAGCCCTTGATATCTGTCATAAATTAAAGATCAATCCTCAGTTAAAAGCAAAAGATCTGACCGATGATGAGTTAAGTCGGATCGTGAACATGTTAGATACCGATTATTCCGTGGAAGGTCAGTTGCGTCGGGCTACACAACAGGATATTGCCCGCCTGCGTGATATTCAGTCTTACCGTGGCATTCGGCATCGTCGAGGTCTTCCCGTGCGTGGTCAGAATACACAAACAAATGCCCGTACCCGTAAGGGTGGTAAGAAAACCGTTGCTGGTAAAAAAGGTGTTAAAGACGCCCGTAACTAGGCGATGGAAACCACAGAGATGGAAACCACAGATCAGTGGTCTTCATCTGATCAAGAATCAAGTAAATCAGAATTGGTCGCTTCAAGTTTGAGCGACGTTGGTTATAAAAAATTCCCAAAATCAGTTTCCGTTTCTGAATCGAATTCGACAGAAACCTCAGGAGTGACAGAGTGGCTAAAGTCAAACGAAAAAAAGTGAAGCGTCATATTACGAAGGCGGTTGCTTACATTAAAGCAACGTTTAACAACACCACTGTTACGATTACAGATTTGAATGGTGATGTACTCTGTTGGGCAACAGCGGGCACCTCCGGTTTCAAAGGAAGTCGTAAGAGCACACCTTTTGCTGCACAGCGTGCTGCAGAAACCTGTGCAGAAAAAGCTGCCAAGTTTGGTGTGAAAGAGATGGAAATTCGTGTCAAGGGTCCCGGTTCGGGACGCGAGAGTGCGATCACTGGTTTGCAGACTGCCGGAATTACGATCAGAGCGATCGAAGATATTACCCCACTGCCTCATAACGGCTGTCGACCACCTAAAAAACGAAGAGTCTGAATCGCCTGCCTTCGAGTAGCGATATGACACATTTTTTGTGTATGCAGGAAATGTGAGATTTTAAAATAACAAGAACTATGATTTAAAAATCATAATTCAATTGGCTGTGTTCTTTGGAGATAATTTCAATGCGAATCCGTTGGCGAGGACTGGAATTACCAAGCCGTGTCATCCCTGAGCGGGACTCAATGACATCTACATATGGTATGTTTGTAGCCGAACCATTTGAACGTGGGTTCGGTGCGACCATTGCCAACAGTTTACGTCGTATTCTGCTTTCCAGTCTGGAAGGTAGTTCGGTGACGCGTGTTAAAATTCAAGGCATCCAGCACGAATTCACAACGATTCCCGGCGTGGTAGAAGACATCACCGAGATTTGTTTGAATTTGAAGTCGTTGATTGTCAAAAATTCCAGCTCCACTTCCAAAACGCTGCGGATTGAAAGACATGAACGAGGAGTCGTAACTGGCGCCGACGTGATAACCGACGATCAGGTAGACGTGATCAATAAAGATCTGGTGATTGCCACCATGACGGATGATGTTCCTCTCAACATGGAAATTACCGTTGAAAATGGTCGTGGCTATTCACCTGCTGCAGAGCATGCAGAACATGATATGGAAGTTGGCGTGATTCCTCTGGATGCGACCTACTCTCCTGTGGTACGCGTACGTTACAAAATCGAAGACACTCGTGTTGGACAGCGTACAAACTACGACAAGCTGAATCTGGAGATTTGGACAAACGGAACCGTCAAACCCGATATGGCTTTGGTGGAAGCTTCCAAAATTCTGCGGAAGCACCTCAATCCCTTTATCACCTATCGGGAACCAGGTCCGGAAATGCCACCCGAGGGTGGTCTCAAAGGTATGCTGGATACGACCGGATATGCTCCGATCGATCTTGAGCTGGAAGAAAAACTGAACCAGAGTCTGGCTGAGTTGAATCTTTCCGTGCGTGCTACCAACTGTCTCGAATCTGAGGGAATTAACACGGTGCGTGATCTGGTTGGTAAGTCAGAAGATCACCTGCTACACGTACGAAACTTTGGAGAAACCACTTTAGTTGAGGTTCGCGAACGACTGAGTCAAATTGGTCTGCGTCTGGGTATGAAGATTCCCAGTTCCTCAACACAAACGCGATAATCTTGATTGATTCGCGTTTGGACAGATAATAATCAACGAGTCATTTACTCTTAGCAATCAGAAGAATTCAGAGTTCAGTCATGCGACATAGAATGAGAGGCCGAAAATTAGGCCGCAATTCATCACACCGTAAGGCCATGTTCAAAAATATGGCAGTGAGTCTCATTAAGACGGTCAGAATTGATGAGGAAGCAGAGAATGCTCCTAAGGTTTCAGGTCGTATCATCACGACCGTTCAAAAAGCCAAGGAACTTCGTCCGATTATCGAAAAGCTGATCACATTGGCTAAGAAAGCCAAGCCACATTCAGAGAACGCCGCCCAGTACGCCACGTCTGCTGAGAAAAACTCAAGCGAGTGGAAGACCTGGCGTGAGTCTGAACAGTGGAATCAATGGAATCAGGCATTGGCCCCTGCTTTGAGTTATCGACGGCGGGCGTTTGCTGAGCTTCGCGACAATGAAGCAGTTGATATTCTTTTTGATGAGCTGGCCGAGCGATTTGAAGAACGCACCGGTGGTTACACTCGCATTGTCCGACTGGCGACCGTTCGTCTGGGAGATGCCGGCGTGCAGGCCATTATTGAGTTTGTGGGCGAACGTGACCGCGTGAAGCCGAAAAAACGCAGTGCCAGCCTGGATTCTGAAACCAGCACAGAGGAATCAGAGGCAGCAACAGAAGAAGAAGCTGCAGCCGAGGAAGTCGCTGAAGAAACAGCTGAAACGGAAGCAGAAGCAACCGATTCAGAAGAATCTGAGGAAACGAAAGAGGGCTAAACGCCCGGTTTTGATTTTCGGGCTTTCCTGAAAACCGTGTTCCCGCTAATATTAATAAGCTAAGAGCATTTCAACTGAATGAAAATGCTCTTAGCTTTTTTTACGTCTATTAGAGAAGCCTCAAATCGAAGGGCCACAAGCTCAATTGGAACAAAGCGATGTTACTTTCTGAGATGAGCTTGTGTTGTTGTAAAGTTGTAGCGGAAAGGATTCTGGCTCAGCATGTCAACGAAGCAACCATTTAATTTCAGTCACGCCATGTATCATCTTTGCCGTGACATTTCAGCGCGGCTTCCGGAATTCCAGCACGTCGATATGGATCGTATCGCGGTGGCATTCGCACAAGCGCGTCGCAATGTGCCTTATGGCATGCAGGCAAAATTAACACCTTTACGATTTGAAAACGGTGCAACACATACAACCCGCTATGGTCGCAAATGGACGGCCCAGCGAATTTATCAGGATCAAGAGGAGATGCTGTATATCCTGACATTTTATCTGCCTCGTTTTCTGAACCATTCTCTGAAAGAGAAGCTGATCACTGTCGTGCACGAACTGTATCATATCAGCCCTGCCTTTGATGGAGATATTCGTCGCCTGGAAGGGCACTACCATGTGCATTCCCATAGCCAGAAAGAATATGATGCTCAGATGGAGGTGCTTGTGAATCGTTATCTGAAGATGAATCCTCCCGCCGCCCTCTATTCATTTTTGAAGTGTCGGTTTTCCACACTGAAAAAGAAACACGGCGGCGTTGTCGGCCTGCAGGTGCCGATTCCGAAACTGCTTCCCGTCGATGAATCACAGTCCGCTTAGTCACGCGTCGCATCCGAGAGACTCATCGGGTAAGTTTTATTTTTAATTTTACAGCACAACGCAAAATAATGAGTGCGCCCTTTTGCATTGTTTTTCAAAGCCAGGGTTCATTCCACACAGGCGTCGGCGCGTCGGGCAGGAAGAAGGCGGGGATGCCGTCACAGGTGGCGAAGGCGGCCTGGGGGCCGCATTTCTGGGAGAGTTCCTGGGCAATGCGCATGGTGAGTGTGATGTCGCCGTGAAAACTGAGGGACGGGGGTTGCTGTTCAGGATTGAGCCGGTCGATGGTGACTGACTCCTTCGGGCTGGTATGCGTGCCGCCGAAAGCTTTGTTCATGAGCGGGTCGGCGGTCTCGTATTGCCAGTCGTATGTATCGATGGAATCGACCTGGGCGTTGAATTGGTCTTCCGTGCCGCGCACGTTAAAGGTGAAGCCCTCTAAGGATTCCAGTATGTCAGTGAGATCGGCCATGCTGGCCGCATATCCATTTGGGGTGTCCAGCGAAATCGGCACATCGCACTGTTGGCCCCATTCCAGGAGCTGCTGTGTGACGGGGAGAACAATATAGCTAATACTCATGTGACTCTCCATGACCGGATCACCAGCCTCAAGGTGAGTTGAATGTGTATTGTAATTGTTCATCCTGGCACTTTTCAAGTTCCGGTATCTTGAGTGTCAGTGAGCAGCTTAACGCAAACGGCTGGTAAGACATGGGAGACAGAAATACGGTGGCAAGCGCGGTACTGGTTAAAAGTGGTAGCTTCGACATGCAGAGTGATCGTGCTCTAGCTGACGTCTTGTATTCCAGCGCATGCGAAAGCCGATGATTCTTTCACCCGGTAAAAATCATCGGCTTTGTTCGTGCTTCTTTCTGGCAATGAAAAACTGATAACCATACGAATTCCCAAATCGTCGCCGACATTCTATTTCATTTTCCGTCATAGAGATGATCGCGAGGGCTTCTGCATCCTCTGCATACTTCTGTTTCAGCGTGGGAAGTTTTGCCAGCAACGGAGTGTAATAGTCTTCCCACCAGGCGGCATCTGGTAGTGTAAAGTCACCGATGATCTCGTAGCCAGCACTCTGGATCATATCCTTGATGGAGCTGCTATTCGTCATGGCCGGGTATTCATTGCCAAAGAATTCAGCGACCTCAGTAGGGCGGTTCTCTTCGAGCCAGACTAATTCTGTGAAGGCAAGAACACCGTGGTCGCGCAGCAAGGGTCTCCAGGTCTTCAGCGCATCGGGCACTCCCATGATGTAGGCGGCACCTTCACACCAGATGAGATCGAAGCTGGCATTTGCAAAATAGAGATCACTCATGTCGGCATTGATGATTTTTACTCGATCCATCAGCTCTGCTTCGGTAACCCGTTGATGCAAAATTTCCAGATACTCGTCGTAATTGTCAACGGCAGTCAAGTTTCCCCGACAAGCCTTTGCCAAAGCGATTGTCTGCATGCCGGGGCCGCAGCCGATGTCGAGAATTACAGGGCTATCAGGCAGACTGGTGCAGAGCGAAAGTGCCTGGAGGGTGCATTCATTATTTCCGGGGCCTTGTCGCGGTAAGCCTCGTTGCACTTCGAGAAAGATTTCAAAGAGCCGGGCATTCACTTCATCCATAGGGATTCCTCAAAGCAGAGTGTTTGAGAGGGTACACGCTAATCTCAACGCAATCTTACACTCTCGAAGTCAAATTGACACACGGTATGCCAGAAAGGTTCAGGTTTGTCAGGTATCGCGTCGCAGGGAAAATCGTCGAACTAAGATCGAAAACATTAGTAGGCAACGCTAATCAGAAAACAACGGTAGTGATTGTCTGAACGCTTCGGATCTATTTTTTATTGAGCGCATGCGAAAGCCGATGATTCTTTCACCCGGTAAGAATCATCGGCTCTGCGGTGGGTAGGTTGTTATCTTGTGTTCAGAGAACTTTGTTCTTCTGAAAATCAGTCAGACTGAGGTCCCGCACATCGGATCAAGTGATCGTGGTCAATGTAAACCACTTCTTTTGTTTGATCACTGCTGGAGAAGGGGACAGGCCAGTCAGATCGAATTGTTTTGTCGTAGTAGACTGTGCACTTATAGTGACAGTGATGTTGACGAGCTGGTCCGACCATCGGATAGAAACGACATTCGCTGATCCGGTCAACAATGGGTTCGACAACCATGCGAACGTTGTTGCGAGTTGTCTCTGCCAGGAACCAGACACCGCCACCTGTTTTATCAGGTAAGGCGCGAATGACTTCATCCGGGCTGGGTGGATCGAGGCAAAACAAGGGGGCATGTTCGCCTTCGACCGGATCCAGAATCTGGACTTTGGTGTAGCGTTCTTCCTCCCAGTATGTGTCCTCAATCAATTGTGACCAGTAGGCGGTGACTGGAATCAAAGGTGTGGTACGCCAGAAGACTGAGCCGGCATATGTCACTTCGATTGCGCCTTTGAGCAGCGTACAGCCACTGCAATTGAGTGTTACTAAGCAGGCACAGCCCAAAAGCAAAGCACGGCTGAATTGCTTCCCGTTTTTGAACATCCTTCTTCCTCCGGGTGATTTTAACGAAGTTTTGAAAAGGGGAGAACTTCGTTTTCAGTGTTAGAGAGCATTATGCTCTGGTAAGGAGATGTCATGTTCTGTCATTCGGCTTCCTGCCAGTTACAGTAAGAACATGATCCCATATTCTTCTTATCGGTCCGTTCGTTCGGTAATCTTGTGGGAATTTGACGATTTTAACGATTTAAAGGATAAACCAGTTAGAGTGTCGTATTCCGTTTTGTTGCTTGGAGTTATGTTTGACCAGGTGTCAAAAATGCCTTCCAGAAATTGTTTTCTGAAAGGCATTTCGAATGGTCTGTGATAACTGTCACTGTTACCAGTTTTTGGGATTCATGAACCACCACCAGCGTTCTGTACGTGGTCGGAAGTTTAATTTCCAAGATCCGTCATCCCATTCCAGTTGAGCTTCTCGCCATCCCAGTGGAACCTGTGGATAAGGGTAGAATGGCCCGATGTAAGGGAATGCACTGGCACTGTATTCGCTTGGATAAGAGACTTGTGCATAGTTTGGATAGTTTGCATAAGTCGGCCAAGCCCCTTCTGGCAAGTGAGGACTGTTGTAAACGTTGTTTGCAGCTCCCATGCCAGGTTGTGGAGCACCACCTTGACCCGGATGAGGAGCCATTGCAGGATGTCCGCCCTGTCCCGGATGAGGAGCCTGGTAGTTCTTGTAGTTTGTTGGCTGAATCATCGAGGTTTGCTGAGGAGCAGATTGTAATACCTGCAAACGATTGTCAATCTTTCGGACACCGGGAACACGTTGGGCAATTTGAGTTGCCATTTGTTTTTCCCGAGGACTTCCAATTGCTCCCTGAAGAATAGCGGTTCCGTTTTTGAAGCGAATTTCCACATCATGAGCAGAAGCCAGCACTGGTCCCAATGCTTTTGCAATCTGTTCAGCCATTTGCTGGTTATTTACAGCAGGACGACGCGATTCCTTGTGCGAAATCGTTTGAACATTTGAGCCCTGATTTTCAGCAGATCGTTCAAATTGGGCCTGTTTTAGAGAGCCTTTCAGAAACGGATCTGATACCGAAGCCTGCGTGATGTCCCCTGGTTTACGGAAGGGATTCAGGCTCGATTTTTTCGTTTGTTTGCCCAACGTGGGGACCTGATTCGTGGCAGGCTGGCTGACTTCCAGACGGTTGTCGACACGAGAGACACCATTGATTCTCGAAAGTAATCTGGTGGCCTGCGTTTTTTGAGCGGCAGTCGGAATTTTTCCCGTAAGTACTGCAACGCCTTTATTATATTCGATTTCCATGTTGTAACCGGTTAACCGGGCTTTTCTCAGAGTGTCTGCGATTTCATTCGCAACTCTCTGATTCGTTGATAGTTTACCGGATACAGCGGTCGAGCTTGTCTCTTCAGATTTCTTGTTCAAGAAATCAAAGGGCCCGGCCATTGTGATACCGGGAGTCACCGCCATGATTCCCAGCGTCAAGACCCACTTACGATACCGTTTCATGAACAACTCCGTTCCCAATTGAGTTTATTTGATTTCGTCCATTACGAGAGAGCCATATCTAATGATTTAGTTTACACGGTGAGTCATTCCTGCTGCGCAAACGAAACAATTAGATTGCTATCCTTTTTGATCGGTTATTGAGGTCCGGTTAAATAAGTTATTCTGATTATTTCGAAGAAAATGGTTAAATGTTCTTGAGAACTTCAGGCTGAAAACGCTGTAAATACCTGATATGGAATGAGATACCATGATTATTGAATCAACGGCGATCAAAGCCAGCAGAATCAGAGATTTCATACACATCGAGTATAGTGCGTGAAACCTATACAAACGCTGCCATGAATGTGTATGGTCCTTATTGATCATGGGGGGGTGATTTTGACAGATGACCTGGAATGGTGTGCAATTTCTACTTTGAAATTAAAAAAATGCCTTCTTCATTCACTGAGTAGTTCTTTGTGCGTAGTCATTCCAGAAATGAAATGTTATGCTAGCGATTCAAGGTATTTCAAAATCAACTACTCATTAAAGTTCCATTTTACTAAAGAATAAACAATGGCTCGAAAGTCTCCCAGTCGTCTGGAAATGCGCCGTCAGGCAGAAGCGGCAGAAGCAGCCGATACTGATACTAAAAAAAGTCCCAAGAAAAAAGCGGCCAAAAGAAAAAAGGCCACTCGCAAGAAGAAAGCAGCCAAAGCTGAAGTTCGTCGGCGCTTGATGTGGGGAGTTTTTACCGGGAGTATGAAAGAAGAATCTCGTTTTTCCTATGACCAGCGTGAAGCGGCCGTGGAACGAATTGAGCAGTTGCGTGCCAAAAACGCCAAGAAATTATACTTCATTCAACCCATTAAAGAGCCTCTGGATGGTGAAGTCAGCGTCGCGAAAGTGGCCGTCGATGAAGAAGAGGACGAAGTCGAAAAGCCAAAAAGTGTCGTAGACGATGAAGCTGAAGAAGCCGAAGAGGAACTTGAGTGAGTTCACATTTCCGTCATCACTAAATTGAGATATAATCATCCCTACGATTCCTATTGGAATTGTGGGGATTTTTCTTTTTTAGGGACAATGGTTTGGGACATGCAGATGCTATTCGACCGAAGAAATCCAGATCGGATGATATTTTCGCTTCTCTGGCTGAGCATGGCCTGGTTCTTAATTGGGATGAGTGCTTGCTCGCCCGATCCTGCCATCGAGAGTGAGGCAAAGGCGGCCCAGAAAACGAAAGTAGAAGACGAAGAGATCTGGCAGGTGGTTTACGTGAATAACCAGCGTATTGGCTATGCTTATACGCAAATTCGGTTTGAAGACCAGGCTGGCACGAAATTGATGCACACCCAGAGTGATTCCTTTTTGAAATTCAAGAGATTTGGGCAAGTATTGAATCTGGAGCGGCATTTACAGACAACAGAAACGGCAAACGGGGAGTTGCTGTCTTACATTTTCCAAATGAAGAATCCACCTGCCGACTCAACTGATTCCAAGGGGGTCGTTGAGGATCATCAACTAAAAATAGAAACAAAAATTGCGAGTCAATCAAGCCGATCTCAACTGAAATGGAATTCTGAATTCCATTCACCAAGCTATCTCGAACGTGTTTTCAAAAAGATCACTCTGAAGCCGGGAGAAGTGAATTCGTTTTCCATGTTGCTTCCGGAATACAATAAAGTTACCGAGGTCCATCTGGCAGCTCTGGATTACGAAGAGGTTGAGCTGCATGGAGGTCGTCGTCACAAATGCTTACATGTCAAGATGAAACAGTCATTACTGCCTGGGATGGTGGTTGACCTTTACGTGACTGAAGAGGGTGAGATACCAAAAACGACGGCTGATTTTCTAGGGGCTTCGATGCTGACCTATACAGTGAGTAAAGAGGTGGCGTTAGAAGAAATTTCAGGTGAGGAACTGGACCTGGCCGTGCAGACGTTGATTAAAGTTTCTCCGATTCCGAATGCGCACGGTACGAATAAAGTGGTTTATAAAGTCACTTTACAGGATAATGATCCCGCAAAATTCCTTTCCCGGGGAGCTGGCCAGCGTATTAAGCAACTGGATGAGCGGAGCGTCGAATTGACCGTAGTTAAAGTGCCCGAAGGCGGCCGGTTGTCTGATCAAAAAGTGGAGTCAGCGTATGTCGTGCCGACACAATTCATTCAGTCTGATGATCCACGCATTGTGAAGTATGCGGAAGAGGCTGTAAAAAGTGAGAAAGATCCCTGGAAAAAAGCGAAGTTGATGGAACGTTATGTCTATCAAAACTTGAGAAAAAAGAATTTTTCAACGGCGCTGGCTTCGGCATCTGAAGTTGCGAAAAATATGGAAGGGGATTGTACCGAACATGCTGTCTTACTGGCGGCGATGTTACGGGCACAGAAATTACCCTCTCGTGTTGTGGTGGGGCTGGTCTACATTCAGAGTCGTTCCAGCTTTGGCGGTCATATGTGGACAGAGGTATTTCTGGACAATCGCTGGATCCCCCTCGATGGCACTCTGGGAAAAGGGGGGATTGGAGCGGGGCACATAAAGTTAGCCGATTCCGGACTGGCCGAGAATTCACCTGCCCCTTTATCGCTCTTTCTACCTTTGCTGCAGGCGGTAGGAAAACTTTCGATCGAAGTGATCGAGATCGACCCCAAATCTGTGAAATAAGGGACGACAATCATAACCAGAGGAACCTGGTTTTCATTGTAAGTCTTACACATCTGAGCCAATTTAGAGGTTTTCCCATTGCAATTCTTGCAATGATTGAAAACCGGGAAAATTGTCCAAAGAAGTGAAATGATTTAATTCCCTTTTATTTAAGAGTTTAAGCAAGCTTTTGTAAAATCGAATGGAATTAGGTAATTGATTGGCACGGTTACTGCATTATCAGTCAGTGGGTAAAGAGAGAGACCCATCGAATTTTAAAGAGTTGAGAGACTTTAAAATTCAAGAGAGAAGAGACAATCCCACCGACCCGTGGAGGCGGGTCAGCCCACCCAGGGCCACTCCAAAACATCATCCCCATCTTAGAGCCGAGAGAATTCCCGTATTCTCTCGGCCCTTTCTATTTATAGACCAGAAAATCGGTAATTATCGGCGTTGATTTCAGTTGAAGCGCATGTAACCTGAGTCAATTCAAATGGCGTCTGGTAGTGCGGGAAGTTCCCATTCCTCATCCTTTTCATTCACGCGTAATGCATTAAAAGCGGCGCGTTGCTCTGCCTCTTTTTTGGTAGAGCCCCAGGCTGGTTCATAATGATGATCACCAATAATGGCAGTGACCTGGAAAAATTTGGAATGATCGGGGCCTTTTTCATCCAGCAATTGATAGATGGGAGTCTGTGCGAACTTCTTTTGTGAGTATTGCTGCAGCAGGCTTTTATAATTGAAACTATGAACAGAGAGGGATGCCGTAGCGTTCTCGCGTTCGATCAGCGGGTCCAAAAAATCATGTACGGGGTCGATGCCTCCGTCCAGGAAGATACCGGCAATGAGTGCTTCAAACATCCCCGCTAATAAAGATTCTGGCAGGGACTCGGTCATGGCCAGCCCTTTGCCCACGAACAGAAATTGATCCAGGCATTTTTCGCGTGCCAGTTTGGTACAGGTATTACGGCTGACAACGGCTGATTTGATACGCGTCAATTCCCCTTCTGGTGAATTGGGAAATTGACGAAAAAGCTGTTCACAAACAACTGATCCAAGAATGGCATCGCCCAGGAATTCCAGTCGTTCATTGGAATCCGTACGCGTCTTAGCGGCAGAAGTATGTGTCAGGCAGCACTTCAACAATTCGACATCTGAAAAGTGATATCCCAGACTACGCTGGCACTCCTCCAGGAGTTGATCGATCTCTGCGGGGTTGAGATCGTATAACATATAAGCCTCCTCTTGGTTCATTTCGTTGAAATACGTTAAGTGAGCGCTAGACGTATTCAACCGATATGGCCCGCAGTGAATTATTTTTAGCTTCCCTAAGTAAAGAATTATACTACCACTAGTGTCGTAACGAAGAAAACCAAAAAAGCAAGTTTCATGAGATTGGTCAAAAAATATCCAATTTTTCAGCGGTTTATCCAATTACAATTGCTCATCCGGAAAAAAACAGGTTGTGGAATCCATTTTTTTTGAAGCGTTCCCAACACATTACGTCTCTGAACTCGTAGTACAAGAAGTCCAGCCGTTTGAAACAAATCATCCATGCTCTTCTCGATGTGCACATACCTTGATCTGATTGGTTTGAATCGGGGTGATCTGAGTATTGCTAAGTTGTTTTGTAACAGACAGTTGAATTGCAAGTAAATTTCGGGATTGTAAATGATGGTCTTTATTTTGTATTAATTTGATAAAAGAAATGGCCTGAGGCGAACCTTTAAGTCATTCAAATTAGGAGGGTAAGTAATGAGAGCTTTAACAGGGAATCGAAGCTGGATGTTCGCTCTGATAGGTAGCGCATGTCTGGTTGGTGCAGCGGTGGGGATGGCTCAAAAAGATAACAGTCCTGAGTTTCCAGCCGTCGCGACGGTAAATGATCTATCGAATGTTTTTCGCGAAGTCAGTCGCAAGGCAATGCCAGCGATCGTCGCCATTGAAACCGTCAATAAAACGTCACAGGTCTCTGGCGAAAAGTCTTTACCATTTGGTGAGAATTCTCCCTTTGGGGATCAATTCAAAAATGATCCACGGTTCAAAGACTTCTTCAAGCAATTTCAAAATCAGCCTCGGAGAGCACCTCGTAAAATGGGTACCGGTTCTGGATTTGTGATCAATAAGTCCGGTCTGATTATGACGAATTCCCACGTGGTTCGTGGTGCTGATGTGGTCAAAGTGATTTTAAACGATGGTCGTGAATTTACAGCGACTGATATTCGAATGGACCCCCGTTCTGATGTTGCGGTCATTAAGATTGATGCACCAGACCTGCATGCCATTCCTATGGGCGACAGCTCTAAAATGGAAATTGGTGATTGGGTGCTGGCGATTGGGAATCCGTTTGGCATTGGTATGAGTGTGACAAATGGAATCATCAGTGCGAAAGGTCGCGGTCCGGGAATCAACGACCGGGAAGACTACTTACAGACAGATGCTGCCATCAATCCTGGTAACAGCGGTGGTCCTCTGTTGAATTTAAGAGGTGAAGTCATCGGCATTAACACAGCCATTTCCAGCCGCAGTGGTGGATATGACGGTGTGGGGTTTGCGATCCCCGTGAATATGGCTCGGTGGGTATCCGGTCAGCTGATAGATCATGGTAAGGTGAAACGCGCATTTTTGGGCGTAGGCATCCAGCCTATCAGTAGTGATCTGTCTAAATCCTTCGACATCAAAGTGGGGCAGGGAGCAATTGTGACTCAGGTGATGGATGATTCTCCCGCTGATGCAGCAGGTTTGAAGACGGGCGATATCATACTGAAATTAGCCGGTAAAGATGTCACAGGTCCTCGTAACTTGCAGGGAATTGTTGAACAACTGGTCGTTGGTAAGTCCTACGTGATGGAATTATTGCGAGATGGGAAACGCATCAACCAGGATATCAGCATGAAGGAAATGCCCAAGAGCTTCTCTGTGGCAAAAGATGAGAAACCACTTGAAGACACGAAAAAAGAGAAGCAGAAAACCAGTGTCAATGTATTGAAGATTGAAGTACAGCCTATCACGCAAGAGTTGGCTCAACAGTTAGGATATTCTGACAGTGTGAAAGGTGTTGTCATCACCGCTGTTGAACCTGGTAGTGCTGCTGAAGAAGCTGGATTGATGAAAGGTATGATCATCGAAAAGATCGGAACTACAGAAGTTTCCACAATGGATGATTTCAATCAAGGGTTGAAATTATCCAAAGATAAGAAAAATGTATTGCTGCTGGTGAGAAACCACAGTGGTGCCCGCTTCGTCGTGGTTCCCAAGTAGTTTCGTGACTGTACTCTCCTGAAAGGGTGCCTGGTGCAAGTCTCTGGTAAAGGGGGCTTGTGCCGGTCACCAGGAGCGGAAAGAGGCTTCTTCATTGTTATTCCTCACCGCATTGTATGCGGTTCCGCGTGGCGTCTCGATGGCATTCTTGGAAATGCTGTCGAGGCGTCTTTTTTTATGAGGTGGCTGTGCTGATGGATATTACGTCAGCGAGTGTCTGCCAGCAGGATCAACTGGTGGGTAGTGCTTCTTTCGTTAGTGAAGGGCTTTCTGCCTGGATCTGATCACTGTTAAACACGACCTCAATCAATGTTGTGACCCCGCGATAGGAGACCGGATTGTATCCTTTGCGTAATTGCAGTCTCCAGACGAGTTCCCCTTTCAGCGAGTCAATTCCTGCTTCATTCGTGGCGATATACGTTTCAAAACTTTCGCCAGGGCCCAGCTTTTGTGATAACGTTTCCTGATTGATATTTTGACCTTTGAGATTCCACTCCCAGGAGGGTGGCATGTCATAAACCAGAACCCGTTCCGCATCGGTGCGCTTCTGATCGACGCGACAGACAAAATTATTTGCACGTAGTTGTGACTCTGATGTTTTGCCTGCCACGCGTATTAAAAGCAGTTTTTGATCAAGGGGTTCAAAAGTCTGGTCGCGGGAGACATTTTCAAATTTTAAATGCAGTTTCAATACGTCTTTTGAAGGGGACCGCGTTTTGGTGGCGTCGCCTGTGTAGTGTTCGAATTCTATCGGACCACGGGTGACGCGGAGCGGGGTGACCAATACATTTCCGAAACGTCGTCCGGGGCCACCAAGTTGCAGAGTATGACCGGCGGGCAATTTGGCATTCTCAGGAACTAACTGCAAAGCAATTTCGTCATTTTTCACGGGCGGTTTCAAGTCGGGCAGACTTTCTAACTGATGCGGGTCTCCAAGATATTTAGCATAAAGCAGCATGCCTACCAGTATGGTGGCTGCGATCGCATAAGTGAGCGTCAGAGTGAATAAGCGTTTGGGGACGACTTTTCCTTTGCGGTAGTTTTGTGGAACGACGGGACTTGCCGGTTCCGCACTGGTTTCTGCAGAGGATGTTTCTTCTGTTTTCGTTTCTGCAACGGCTGCTACTTCCGTAATCGTTTCATCGACGCCCGTTTCTTCGGTGGTCGTTTCCTCGGTGGCTGTTTCCTCTGCCGTGATTTCTTCAGTTGTTGTTTCTTCTGCAGAAGTGGTTTCTGAACCGCTTTCTTCAGCGTCAGATTCTACTGTGGGAGATTCATCAACGGGAGATTCTTCAGGGGCAGTATTCTCAGAAATCGTTTCTTCTGAAGTGGTATCTGCGGAGCCTGCTTCCGGAACTGCGTCTGCTTCTGTTGAAATTATTTCTTCAGCCGTTCCCGTGTTTACTTCGGGAACGGTCTCTACGGATATTGCATCTGATGAGGCTTCTATCGTCTCTGTTGTTGGTTCAGCTTCTTCAGAATCGTCGTTCCCGCCGGGAAGAAATGAAAAATTGGTGGCAGGTCGAACCGGTTTCGCTTTTTCAGATTTCGTCTGGTTCCCGCCAGGCAGAAATGCGAAAGGAGATGCTTCCTTTGCATCATCCTGTATTTCCTCCGATTCCCCGCTGTCCGGAGTTGCGTCTGTCGGTGATTCCAAGTCCCCTGTTGTGGCGTCTGCTTCCGCCGTTTCAGTGGACTCCTCTGGTGCGGTCTCTGCTTCTGAATTTTGAGTTTCTGATTCCTCTTCCTCAGTACCTTCTGATACCAGAACAGGTTCATTCGTCTCGGGATTGATTTCCAGATGCATCTGGCAGAGGGGACACTCTACGACTTCCGACACATTTTCGATTTGGATGGATCCCCCACAGGCAGGGCAGGCAACTTCAATACTCATCCATTTCTCCGTTTAATTTCATTCACAGTTAGTATTAAGCGATTCCACAAAGTAGACCCATTCGGTTGAAAGTCCGCAATTCGGGGATGATTTCACTCGATGGGGGTCACGCTGATTTGACGTCAAATCAGAAGTGGCCAGATGAGAGCTGGCACCAGTCTATTCTGTCCTCAGTCTGGTAGTGAAGCAAGTTCGACCGCCATTCAAAGGGGACAAAAGATAAAACGGGAACGGTCGTCCATTGCTGAATCTGAGCGGCATTTGACGTCCGAGATTCATCACTGCGTTCTGAATCAACGTCATTCAGGATCAGTCCAGCAATGAGAAGCCCTCGTTTTTGTAATACTTCGATGGTCAACAGGCTATGATTAATGGTTCCCAGCCCCGCCCGGGCCACGATCAGAATGGGATAATTCAACGCGGCGGCAAAGTCAGCGACGAGCAGATTTTCTGTGAGTGGGCAGAGGATACCCCCCACTCCTTCCACAATCAAAAAATCGGCCTGATCCTGCCACCAGAGGGCTCCCTGCCTTAAGAGTGATTCATCTACCTTTGTATCCTCTTTTCGGGCGGCCACTGGTGGGGCCAATGGTGCATGGAATTTTTGCGGGCAGATTCGTTCTCTGGGGAAATTTTGGTCGATGGCCTGGGCAAGCAGTTCGACATCTTCCCAATAAGGGGCACCTGTTTCGTCTTCTATCAGGCTTCCGCTACAGGCTGGTTTATAGACGCCGGTATGCTTGCCTTCTGAGATGAGTTGTCTGGCAATAGCGCAGGAAATATATGTTTTGCCGACACCGGTATCCGTACCCACAATCATCAGCCCGGGGATTTTTAATGGAAAAACGTCCACAATAGTTTCCAGTTTGGGATAGTCATCTTGTTACATTTTAGGAACAACCGTTGTTCTCAACTTGCGATGTGGCCTCTCTCGCTTTTATGATTATACAGTATCACAGATCAACTGCATCCGATGCCACGGTCGAAATGATCTAACGGAAGCAGTTAAGAAAAAATAACAGAAAACGGAATCAAATCCAAATTCATCAGTAGAACTCAGCTAAAGAAATGAAACGTAGAAAAAGATCATCCGGTGGTGCCAGCCTCGATTCGCTGTTAGACACGATGACCAACGTGGTTGGAATTCTGGTCATTATGTTAACGGTGACTCAGTTAGGCGTTGGTGAAGCTGTCGAGCGGATTAAAGAGGCATTACCGGAGATCACTGATGAGGACATGGACCGTTCCAGGAAGCAGGTGGAAGATCTTGAATCACTGCTGAAGTTGGAGAAAGAGCAGCTGCAAACGGTGAAAGATCTGACGCAGCAGAAGAAGAATGCCAATCTTAACGAACAGAAAGCATTGATTGACAAGCTGAAGAAAGAGCTGGAGAAATTAAAAGAGATTCAGATCAATATCGTCGCGTTGAAGAAACAGATTTCCGAACGAGATCAGCAGGTCAAGTCAATTGAGAAGACGATTGTTGAGAAGGAAACGGAATTAGCTGAGATCAAAGCCAAACTGGCAAAAACTCCCGATCCAGGCCCAACGCCGGATGCCAAGATTGTGAATCTTCCCAACCCGCGCGATGCCCCCAAAGAAGCTAAGCCGATCGAATATGTTTGCCGAGGTGGGCGAGTGATACACGTTGATATCCCACTGCTACAGAATATCGCCCTGAAGGCGATTGCACAAAGTCGCCTGGTGACGGCACAGTCGCAGGCTGTCGACTGTGACAAGCTGGTAAAATTATTTCAAAATCGTAATGTGGGGAACCGGGACTGGAGAATCAGGTTAAAGCCAGCCGGTGGTGTACCTTACCTTGTATTGGAATTGCGAAAAGGGCGCGGTGAGACATCAGAACGATTGAGGAAATCGTCGGCTCTGTTTCGAAACCAAATTCAGAAAGTGAATCCGCAACTGTTTTATTTGAACTTTCGGGTCTGGTCAGACAGTTACGATACCTATCTGGTGGCACGGGAATATACCACTCAACGAGGTGTCCTCGCAGGCTGGGTCGCCCTTGATTCCAATTCCGAGTTTCGGGTTCCGCTGGGAGGCAATCTCAAGTTGACCTGTCAGGGATATGTAGCACCACCTGCAACACCCAAAGCCGCAGCCCCCGATCTGCCTCCTCCGACTCAGCGAAAGCTGCCGGGGAATAAGATTGACTGAGATCCGATTCTGGTTCTCTGGAAATCACGAGCAAGGCTGTTTTACCGGGTTAAAGTCGCAAAATTTCTGATGAATGAATTAGTATATCCTCTCCAAATTCTCTTTGAAATCGCCTCAACAATTCAGGCAGAGATGGGGCTGAGGTGTTTCCTTTATTAACAGGCATCTATAAATCCTCTGATGCAAATAAATTATTTATAGTTCCTATTTTGTCTGTAAGGGCCTTGTCTGGTATAGTTTTATTTTAACTAATCGTTACAAAATCTGCTTTAAATGGGGTTTAAACGCATTGAGGAATTTTGATCAATTAGTAACTGGAACGTTTTCTCATGCTTACCTCGGGAGACGGTCGATTCAGTACTATGTGGCTTTGAAATAGAGCCCCAAGGAATCACAAAGTTCCTGTTTCGACATGAGGTTGATAAGTCTGTGGTCGTAAAATCTTCCCATCAGTATTCTCTGGAAATCACCAAAGGGAAAACAGAATTTCCCATCCGGCCTATTCAGGATCACCGCCTGACCATTGGGGCAGGCTCTTGTTGTGGTCTCCAGTTGGCCGGTCATGACATGCCCATTCTGCATACTGTGATCCAGGTCGATGCTCAGGAAGTTCAGATCAAGGCCATTTCGCCTCAACCAAAATTATTATTAAATGGGACCCCCATTCATGGATCGACTCTTTCTGATGGCGATCGTATTTCGATTGGGCCCCTCGAATTTGTATTCCGTCTAACCTGTCCCCAAATTGCAACGAGCATATCCAACGCAGGCTTATCTGGCTCGCCGTTTGAGACGAGCGTTCATATCACCCCAGATAAAAGAGATCACTCAATGACGAATGAAACTACTCTCAAAGAACTTTCTGCATCTGAATTAATCGACCTGATCGAGCAGGACTTCCAACTGATCGAACAATTTGAGTCAAGAAGGGAACAGGGAGCCGCTGCGTTACTGTCACACATTCGTCAGACAAAAGAAGATCAGGATGAGCAACTTGAAGCTCAGGAATCACTTTCTGATCTGGAACAATTTGAATTACTGTCTGATCTCGAAGGCATGATGGAAGAACTTACCAAGTTTTCTGAAGTCCTTCACCAGCGGGCCGACCAGTTAACGACTCGTGAAAAACAGTATGAAGTTGCTGCCGCTTCTCTATTGGAAACGCAGGAAAAACTGGCCTCTCAGCTTGATCGAACCCTGGATCATGTGGGAACGATCAAGAATGATCAGAAAGAGGATGGCGGCTCGCAACGTGCGATTGCCTGAACGGGTATAGTTACAACAAAATCCTGTGTGAGATCAGTCTATTGATTCGCAAAGGATTTTTTTATTGCTATTGGAAGACAGGCCGATTGTCACCTTTTCAGATCTGGCTTTGTGATTGATCTGCTGCAATCCATCCTGTTATATCAGAGTTTTGATCAGTCAGAGCCCTGAACAATCAGGAAGCTTCACGAAACCTTAGCGAAGGTTTTTCGATGGTGACAATCGTGTTGGGCAGCACGCTTTTCATAAGTGAAACACTGGCACCAATGACCGCATCCTGGCCGATCACGGTATCGCCACCCAGAATTGTGGCATTTGCATAAATGACAACTCCCTTCTCGATGGTGGGATGTCGTTTTTGTTCACGAATAATGCGGCCTTCCGCATCTTTGGGAAAGCTCAATGCACCCAGTGTGACCCCTTGATAGATTTTGACGTTTTCGGCAATGTCGCACGTTTCACCAATGACCACACCGGTACCGTGGTCGATGAAAAACGAATGTCCAATCGTGGCGCCAGGGTGAATGTCGATTCCTGTCTGAGCGTGTGCCCATTCTGAAAGCATACGTGGGATGATGGGAACCTGCATGTTGTAAAGTTCGTGTGCAATCCGGTAGATGGTGATGGCTTCCAGGCCTGGATAGCAGAAAATGATTTCATCAGCGCAGGTCGCTGCCGGGTCACCGTCTAAGGCTGCCTGAACGTCGGTGGCCAGTGCTCGTCTGATTTCGGGAATCGTTTCCAAAAACTGAATTGTTTTCTTTTGGCCTTCTGCTTCAAAATCAATATTGGGAAGTTTCTCACAATCGGCACCATGCTTTTGCACATACTGGTGTCGCATTGCGCGGCCGATCTGCATGGTCAGGATATCATGGAGAGAGTCGACAATATTCCCCACATGATAAATGACATTGCCCATATGTAAATTTTGACGACGGCGGTAGCCGGGAAAAATCAATTCTTTCAGTTCCTGCCCCGCTTTGATCACCGCGTCCTGACTTGGAAGCGGACAATGGCCTAAATGGTGAATCGTACCAATCTCATGATAGGTCTCCACTATACGGTCTGTAATTTCAGGAAGTCGCTCTTTTTGCTGGAAATCCGTAGCCATGAGAATATTCCCGCTCGTCAGTTGGGGTCGAAATGGATTTTGAAAACTGATTTCAGTCCTGATTCATACAGGACACAGTTTATCAGTAAATGTTCTGTATTTTGCCTTAAGTCACAGGCACGTAACTTGAATTCTATGCACGCCTATGAAAGTTCGACAAGTAGTTAAGTGAAATAATGCCCTTTAGTCACAAATCGGCGTGTTTATGGCTGGAAATTGAGAGATTCTTACAATCGAACCTTTCGACTTAAATAATACACTGCGCGCAAGCGGAAAAGTCGATTCAACTTAAAAACATGAGAAAGGAAGTCTCGTCAGGGTGTGCCTCTGTTTCTGAATGGTAAGAGATGTCAGAGTAAGGTGATAAGCACAAATTCTCCAGTAGTTTACCCAGTCCGAAATCATTCAATCTATTCAATGCCTCCCCTCTGAACGACCGATAAAAAAGCTGACAGGTATCCTTAAATCCTTCGTATTCCAATGATTGATGTTACGAGTTTTCTCCAGATAGTTTCTTCGGGCAGTAAAGAATAGTGAATCATTCTACCAGATTACTCCGCTGGCTTGTTCCCTCGATTCGTCAGGAACGCGATGAATGGACGGCTCTCCGTTCCAAATCGCAACAGACAGAACAGATTGATCGAGAAGGGGAGTCCTGTCTCAGACTCAGAAATCTGTATCGCGAATTGAGCCAACAGAATCGTGAGCTCAATATTTCTTCGCCGCAGCGGACGCTGAATCAGCTTCAGGAGCGCGTCGGAGTGATTCTCCAGCGTTGTCGACTTTATCTGGATTCAACTCCCTGCCATCCGCTTTCGCAGGAGCAATTACCGATTCTGGAACGAATTCTCAATTCGGTTCAGGAGGAGCAGCAATACATCAGACAGCAACTGTTACTCACTCAGACCTCGTTACATTATCTCAAGCAGTTGCAGGAAGCATCACAGGAAATCTGGACGAAGCCCTATTGCAATCCGAATTATTTATTGAATCTGTTGCGGAAAATAGAAATTGATGACCTGCATCTAAGACATCCTGGTGAGTTACTCTTTATTTCGCTGGATGATTTCGTCGGTGTTGCGAATCTACAATTCCCCGGTACCGATCTGACAGTTTATGCGCGCGGTCTGGAGACAGCCCGTTTGATTCACTTCGTCAGTCGACAGCACACAGAGTGGCAGGAAAATCGTGATCTATTATTAATGGCGGGTTTACTGCATGATTTTGGCTGGTTGATGTTAAAGCAGGAAGAAACAGACACAACCGTTGATCAAAATCTCAGTCTGGCTGAACAGGCTGAACACCCCGTGGTAGGTGCCGCCCTGCTGGGAGGGTTGCGTGGTTTTTCCGGTGACTCTTACCTTTCTGAAGTGGTTTCTCAACATCACGAGCGGCTGGATGGTACGGGGTATCCCCGTCGATTGCATACCCACTCATTGAGTGAGCATTCAAGAAGGTTCGCTGTGATCTGTCGATTTCTGGAACTGAAAAACAGTCGCCGGGAATTAACGGGTGACGGACTTCGAACCTATGACATTGAAGAAATCGCTTTTGCGGCAGCATTGCAACTCTACCGGGAAATGAAGCGTAGTGAATGGGATGAAACGGCTGTCACGCAGATTTTGTCGGCTCTCGACCCGGATTTGCAGGAGGAATTGAGGCTTTCCGATCAGCAGAATGATCTCTTTTCGCTCAGACGGTTTCAGCACTATCGACGGGATGAAGCACATCTGCATCTGAAACAGCCACACATTCATCCCGGCTCCCCTTCTGCTGTGACCAGGACCTTAACTGATAGTCAACGTGAGCCATGACGAGCAAAAACAATTCTCAAAATGAGATGGCTCTGGACTATGACAGTTATTGGTCCGAAGCCCGCCAGCCGCTGGTCTGTCTGGTATTTCTTGCGCCTTTACTGGTCATCTATGAGTGGGGTGTGCTCTCGATAGGGGGCAGTCAACCGGAGTTGATTCGCAATGGTGCGGATTATTGGATGCGCAGCTGGTTATCTCAACTGGGTTTCACGCAGACGTTTCTTCTGCCTGCATTGATTGTGGGAACTCTGTTGATGTGGCACATCTTGTGTAAACATCCCTGGAAAATATCCGGTGAGACATTGATCGGGATGTTTGCGGAAAGTCTGCTGTTTGCCTTTTGTCTGATCGTGCTGGGACAGGTACAGGATCTTGCTTTTCAGCAATTGCCGAATCAGACGTTGATGTTTATCGAGCGTGAATCTGCCTCGCGTGTTGTCAGTTTTGTGGGCGCCGGCGTTTATGAGGAAGTCATGTTTCGTCTGCTTCTGCTTCCACTGTGTTATCTGCTGTTTCGAGGTATGCTGTTTCAGGTGCGCTGGTCTGCCATCCTGGCGATTATTTCCACCAGCCTGATTTTTTCTTCGGCCCATTACATCGGTGCCTCAGGCGATCAGTTTTCCCTCTTTAGTTTCACATTTCGCACAGTGGCGGGCCTGTTTTTTGCGGGTCTGTTTTTTCTGCGTGGATTTGGAATCACAGTTGGCGCGCACGCGACCTACGATATCATCGTGGGAGTCATGCTGGAAACCAGTGCCTGAAGCAGTTTTTGCGAAACGGTAGCGGACTCTTACCAGAAGCGATAGTAACTGCCCCGACCGTATCCGACATTGTATCCGGATTGAAAGACAATGCTGCCATACAGAGTCGGGCGATAAGGCCAGACCCCATTGTAAGGTCCATAAAAACTGCCGTAATAGCCAGGGTAGTAGGACCAGGGAGAGGCATAATACCCTGTGCTGTAGGGAACATAACTTCCCAGCATGGGAGTATAGCTACCCCAATAGGGAGCATAAGAGTTGAGATATCCGCCTCCTGAATAAGGCGAGCAGTAGCAGGATGAATACGAATTCCAGGCGTTACAAATTGGTCTGGAATAGAAAGTATTGTAGCGGTATGTGGAATATCTGGCAGCCAGAGGGTAACTGTAAAAACCATAATAGTTTGGTCGGTAATATCGGAAGCCTGCGGCTGCCGCGTAGGGACGATACCGATAATTATAACGCCTGGCACCATAACCGTAGTAAGTAGAATAACGGTTTCTGGAATAGCCGGTTGAATAGCGGTAGGCAGAGTGACTGCGATAGCGTCTATAGGCAGAAGAAGAGTAGGGACTTCGATACCTGGTAACTGATCGGGAAACGGAATAGGGGCGTGCAGCTGATGCGGCAGAAAGTTCCATACTCGCCAGAGCGCACAAGCACAAACAGATTCGTGTGAAAGATCGTAATGTCAACATTTGACTGCCTATCATGATTTTCGGTTTCCCGTCATCCATGACGTTGATCAATTCATCCCAATAATTGAGACTCTGTTAGAATTCAAATAGTGACTGTGTTTTCACAACTGCTAATTCATCAGGAAACGTATGGAACGCATGAATCAGCAGGCTGGACTGATTGGCTTCAAAATCAATTATGCTCAATGCGCCGGGAGCGAGTCGGCTTTCGGAGACAAAATGATAAGACAGATCTGCCCGTTGTGAATCCATCAAATATTCTTCATGTACATTTTTAAAAATGACGTAATCCAGTTCTTCCAGTTGGTAGCTGACCTGATAATACAGATCGGGATCGAGTTGTACCGATTCCGAACGACAACCACGAACCGGCTTTTCCAGTAAACGCTTCTGACTGGGAAGTGGGTTTTGAAACGACGTCAGTATTTCACAAAACGATTTCCCCTTGTGCTGGATGCTGGCAATGTGTCCTGTTTCACAAATACGCAAAGTGGCAGAAAAGTTTTTCTTTTGCACTTCAGCAGTAGCACAAGTCGTATACAGTTCCGGGTGAATGGAACGCCCAATTAAGCGAAAGATCAAATCGTTTACTTTCGGTCTGGCAGAGTGGACATTCATTTCCGGGAAATCCAAATAGATGGAACTTGATAATATATAAATACTTACTGATTTATGGCCTGGATGTTTTGAGTCGGAAATCCAGTTATTGCCATCAATCTCATTTTCGATTCTAAGCGATCAACGGACCAATTCCAAACATGGTTCTGCAAGAATTTCAAAGTCCTCATCTATTTTAGAGAACGATCATATTTGGATTGACTTTGGGGAGCGATGACAGCAGGCAGTTTGCTTTTGAGATAGAGCGGTAATTCCCCATCAGATGAAAAAGAAAGTCTGCCGGGAAAATTGCCGGATCGAGATTATAAATACCGGTCAACGAAACTTTTTAGTATGTTTGTTTGACAAAGCCGATTATTGTTTGTCTCTGGCATTAAACAGCAGATGTTGACCATCGGGGGTGAAGCTGATGTCGCCGTTGATGTTTCCATCGACTGTGATCTTTAGTGGCTCGGGCGCTTTGTCATCTGCAGGATTGAATTTGAGAAGTTTTCGCGGCTGAGTGTCGGAGCCAAAAACGATCATGCCTCCCTGGGGATGCCAGGCCATGTCTTGATAGGTAGAGGCTTTGCTTTTGTAATGTACCTTAAATCCATCGTTCATGCCCGCCACATTCACTGTGGCGACTTCAAAAGTTTTGTCTTCTGCTTTTCGTCCCAGGAAACAGAGCCAGTTGCTGTCGGGTGACCAGGTTGAATTCCAGTAGATGGAGGAGTAGGGGCTTTCGCCTTCCGGGAAAACGTCTGTTTTCGTCTCTTCAATCAAATCGTAAATCCGGAAATTGGCATTCCTGCCGTTGCGAACGGTATACGCAATTTTTCTGCCATCCGGTGACCATTGCGCTCCCCAGCCCCCGGCTTCTATCATTTTTCGATTGGAACCGTCGGTGTTCATGATTGCCACACCGTAGGGGGAAGGTTGAGAAAATGCAATGCGATTTCCTCCGGGCGACCAGCTGGGCATGGCGCCAGGTCCCAGAACTTTAAAGTCAGTACCATCCGCATCGACAACCATAATCTGCACATTCGAGAAACTCTCCCCCTCCTGTGATTTCCAGCCATCGAAGGCCAGTTTCGTGCCGTCAGGCGAGAAGGCAGGGGAACCGGTGTTGAAGTAATTTTCTGCTACAAAGAAGACCTTGGGGTTTTCTCCTTCCGGGGTGCCTATGTAAAACCGGGTGCGTTTGACTTTTGGTTTCTCGTCTGCGACGAGCAGGGTGCTCTGTGCATTGAAAAAAATAAAACAGGTCACACAATACAAACCAGCTAGCACGAGTTGTCGCATGGCAAACCCTCTTCCTCGATATGAAATGGACTTCGATTGCATCTTGTATCGTTGTTATAACATTTAGGAAATTGAGTTGAAAGGAAAAACTAAGACGAGTGAGGTCGATCGTGAAGTCCCTGTCATATGTCCCAGGGCTGATGGAGTAGTCTCGTGAAGTTTACAATATCAAATTCCTGACTAAGTCATGATTTTAAATAGTTTTGGATAAACAGGTCAGATCGCCTTGAGGTCTGAAACTGATCAAAGTAATTTGATATGTATAAGGCCTTCCTGTAGACGAAGTTTGCCTTTTCGTTTTTCCATTCAGGAGCAACTCGATGAAGAATCCCAGTTTTGTCAATCGCGAGCTAATCTGTACGACCTTTATTGTGCTGGCCGTGAGTGGGTTGGCCGTGTGGGCCGCTAACACCAAAACTGTTCCGGAAGCTGAGTTTGCAAAATCGACGGTCGACTTTGGGATTGTAGTCAGCGACCTTGAGAAGTCGCGCAATTTTTATAAGAACGCACTGGGATTAAAAGAACGTGATGCGTTTGAAGTGACTCCCGCAATGGGTGCTGACTCCGGTCTTTCGGATAATCTGGCGTTCAAAGTGTATCCGATGGTGCTGGAAGACGAGAGCACTGCCACCAATGTGAAGCTGATGCAGTTTAAAGAGGCCCCCGGTAAGAAGGTGGATAATTCCTTCATCCACTCTTCTTTAGGTGTGAGCTATTTGACGATTTATGTGAAAGACACCACCGCAGCATTGGCGCGAGCCAAAGCCTATGGCGTGGAACCGATCGCCAAAGGTCCCATTGCGTTGCCGAAAGGATTTCCCCAGGGGATTTATCTGACGCTCCTGCGAGATCCCGATGGGAACCTGATTGAACTGGTAGGCCCCAAGAAATAGGTTTGTCACACAGGACACAATTAATAAATGATGATGCTCTTTGAGTGTCATCATTTTTTTGTGTTCATGCCATACTTCTTCATTTTGTTATACAGGGTAACGCGACTGATTCCTAACGTTTTTGCCGTATTAGTGCGGCTGTAATTATTTTTGAAGAGTGCCTGTTCGATCAGATCTTTTTCCGTGACCGCGACCTGATCTCCTAATCGTTCTGAGTCATTTTGTTTCTGGTTGATGATGACAGAAGGATCATTCGTCGGCCCAATTTGTCCCATGAGAATATGAGAGGGCAGGTTTTCTTTGCGTAACACTCCTTCGCGACAATAAATGACGGCGCGGCGGATCACATTTTCCAGCTCACGCACGTTGCCCGGCCAGGGGTAGGAATGCAGGGCTTCCATAAATTCATCGTCAATTGATTCGATGTGAATTTTATGTTTCTTCGACATCTGTCGCACGAAATCATGTGCCAGAGTAATAATGTCGGCTTTACGTCGTCGTAAGGGAAGTACATCGAATTTCAACATATTCAAACGATAGTAAAGGTCTGGTCGGAATTTCCCCTGTTCAACCAGAGGCTGCAGATCCATATTACTGGCGACGACCAGACGTGCCTGATTCACATACGTCTTATTTGAGCCAACCGGTTCAAATTCGCCTGTTTCGATCACACGTAACAGTTTTACCTGTTGCTCCGGACCTAAGACATCAATTTCGTCCAGTAGAACAGTCCCTTTGCCTGCAGCCAGGAATTTGCCATCTTTGTCCGCATGGGCACTGGTAAAAGCACCGCGGACATGGCCAAACAGTTCACTTTCGATCAGATCGTTCGGCAATGCCCCACAGGCAACATTCAAAAACGGTTCATCGCGGCGAGGAGAAACATCGTGGACCAATCGGGAGAGGTACGTTTTTCCAGAACCCGTTTCCCCAATCAATAATACTGTCACATCGTGTTGTGCTGCAATTTCCAGTTCATTCAGCATGATTTTCATCTCATGTGAATTGGTTTCGAAGCTGCGGGCAATTCCCGATAGTTCAGTCGGGTCTTGTATTTCATGACCGACACTCATTGAGGAAGAATGATGCGAGTGCGTCTTAGTTTCTGGAGCGGCTGCATAACTGGATGTCATCGCGAGTGCTTTCGTCGCTACAACTTCTTCTTCCGGATTCAGGCAGGAATCAATTTCCAGAAGTAATTCTGCTTCACTGTCAAAGCCCTTGATGAGCAAAATATTATGGCATGTCGCCCGTCGTTCCAGAACCTCGGGACATTCTGCTTCCGACAGCATGATGATCTCTGCATCAGGAACCGTTTTCTGAATCAACTCCAGAAGTTGATCTTCCTGATGACCACCAGAGATGAGAAACCGCAGGTCAACCAGAATGGAATCAATAGAACGCTCACGACAAACCACATAACAGTCTTCCAGATTGTTACACATTTCCAGGTGGAATGTTTTCCTGAAATGAGCGTGTATCTGCTGCTGAATCAGAGTGTCATCGGTTACCAAAATCAGAGTGGGAAGTTGCATAGTGGTTTTCTCGATTTCAAAATTCAAAGTGATTTCAATCACAGAAGCAGTTTGTCCGCCTCAATGATTGATAATGAACCGGTTTCGTCATCTTGTTTGACGAAGTGCTTCTGTTTTTAAACAAATGGAGTGCCAAGCTGTTAACGATTTCAGGTGCAGAGTCAGTAACTGTTATGCTGGAAAGAGTTTAAAGAAAAGAAATATTGTCAGACCCTGTTGAGTTGATGGGTGAATGATGTGGCAAAAAAACATCAAGTGGGGTGCATGTTGATAAAAATCAACAGAAAAACGCTGTATGGGAATGAATTCGAAGTTTCAGACTGATCTCACTGGCAGGAGAGCTTGTGTACTATTGGAGGAAGATTTACAGCTTGTTAAACTTCAGAAACGGACAGTCTGTAGATGTTTATTTTCAGCGAGAGGAAAAGTGCAGTGGCGAGCTTTGCAGTGATCCTGGCAGCAGCCGGTAAGAGTACTCGATTTCAATCCAAGGGGGCGAAGGCACTAGGTTCTGGTCCTCAGAAGAAGCCGTTTATGGATTTGAAAGGGCGTGCGGTCTGGGTACGTTCTGCCGAGATCTTTTCGAATCGTGAAGATGTGCAGCAGTTGATCATTTCGATTGCTGAGGAGGATATCGAATGGTTCAAAGAGAAGTTCCGTCCCAATATGGCGTTCATGCAGATTGAAATTGTAGCCGGTGGTCAGGAGCGTTCCGACTCCGTACAAAATGCATTAGCGCGAGTGAAAGCAGACATTGATTATGTCGCCATTCATGATGCTGCCCGCCCTTTAATTACAGATAAATGGGTGGGTGAACTTTTTGCTGCTGCGGAAAAATCAGATGCCGTCATTCCTGCGATCCGGGTTTCCAGCACCTTAAAACGGGTTGGTAGGGATCGGCGAATTGAGGAAACCGTCGATCGTACCGATCTCTGGGCCGCGCAGACCCCGCAGGTTTTCAAGCGTCAGTTATTGTTGGATGCCTACGCTCAGCGTGGCGATTTCCAACCCACTGACGAAGCCCAACTGGTTGAACAAATGGGACAGCCGGTGACGATTGTTGAAGGCTCGCCTCTCAATCAAAAAATCACGACGGCCGCTGATTTTCGGATGGCCGAAGCTCTGGTAAACGCCTTGCCGAAACCGAAAGGATTTCAGGCGCTGCACCCCTTTGCCGATGAAGAACCACGCGGTATTTTCTAATCGCGGCTAAAATCGACCGCAGGCAATTTTGAGTTTTTAGACAGAATTCGGTTCCCGGTCTATTTTTATGTGGGATATTTGCTTGCATTGATATAGGGTGATGAATAGCTAGATTTTTGATCGAGAGACGAATTGTTATTCATACGGTACATTCTTTTCAGAGATAAGGGAGACGACCATGAATTCTACCCCCGAAGCTACCGAACCTGCCGAAACGCCTGAACCGGCATCGAAACCAAAAAAACAAATCAGTGCGCAGCGTCGAATCATCTCCTGGGTCTTTATTGCCATTCTGCTTGGGGTTGTGGTTCTTGAGTGGAAGGCGAAATCATCACAGGCAAGTACTGTGAAAGGTCTGGAGGCGGCACTGGAGCAGGTGGGAGACGTGGGAGAAATTCCATTCCAGCAATTTCAAACGATTAAAGTGGGAAATACGTCCGAAGAGATCGATGAATCGGGTGTACTCTTGAAGATATTTCATTATCGCTGGAATGGTGTCTTCAAAACATACAACTTGCGGTTACTTGTTGACGAAGGGGATATGGTCATCGCCTTCGACGAGCGTGCGGGAGGCAAATATGTCAGCAATCTGAGAGCTCTGTCTAGAGAGAATATAGAAGCGCATATACAGAAAGTGAAAAAGGCAGACAAGGCAAATGAAGAAGGAAGTCAGGCTGATCCCCAGGCCGAAGCGAGTGGCGAAGCTTCAGAAAAATAAGGGCTGCAAACTTGTCAGAAGTGATTAAGAAAAAAAGCCCGGGATCAAAGACCTGATGCCGGGCTTTTTGTATTTCGAATTTGCAATCGTTTATTCGTCTGTTACACATCCTTCGGAGGCGGATTTTACATTTTTGATATATTTATAAAGTGTGCCTCGCGTGTATTTGTAGGGTGGTGCCGTCCATGCCTGACGGCGCTGTTCGAGTTCCGCGTCGGTCAAATCCACATTCAGCAAATTGTTATCAGCGTCGATGGTGACTTTGTCTCCGGAATTCACCAGAGCAATCGGCCCGCCTTCCTGTGCTTCGGGAGTGACGTGTCCGACGATGAATCCGTGTGAACCGCCGGAAAAACGACCGTCTGTCAACAGTGCGACATCTTTCCCCAGGCCGGCTCCCATGATGGCCGACGTGGGAGTTAACATCTCGGGCATACCGGGTCCCCCTTTCGGTCCTTCATAGCGAATGATAATGACATCGCCTTTCTGGATTTTATTTTCTTCCAGTGCTTTGAGCATGTCTTCTTCTGAATCGAAGACATTCGCCGGTCCTTCAAAGACGAGGCCTTCTTTACCTGTGATCTTGGCGACGGCACCGGTGGGCGCCAGGTTTCCTTTGAGAATTTGCAGGTGCCCGGTCGGTTTAATCGGGTTTTCAATATCGTGGATAATGTCCTGTCCCTCTTTGAGGCCGGGCAGTTCTGCCAGGTTTTCTGCGAGAGTTTTCCCGGTGACGGTCATGCAGTCGCCGTGAATAAAGCCTTTTTCCAGCAGGTATTTCAGAACAGCGGGTGTACCGCCAATTTCCTGCAGGTCAGCCATGACGTATTTTCCACTCGGCTTGAAGTCAGCCAGTAACGGGACACGGTCACTGACCGCTTGAAAGTCTTCGATGGAGAGTTCCACACCAACCGAGCGGGCAATGGCCAGCATATGCAGGACCGCATTGGTAGAGCCACCCAAAGCAACAATGAGGACCATTGCATTTTCAAATGCTTCGCGGGTCATGATGTCACGGGGTTTTAAATCGAGCTCGAGCAGAATTTTGATGGCGGCTCCGGCGCGAACACATTCATCCAGTTTTAAAGGATGCTCGGCTGGAATGGATGAGCTGTAAGGCAGCGACATACCCAGGGCTTCGATGGCGGAGGACATGGTGTTGGCGGTATACATACCGCCGCAGGCGCCGGCACCGGGGCAACTTTTCTGTACGATCTCTTTACGCGTTTCATCGGTGATTGTGCCGGCCAGATATTCTCCGTAGGACTGAAACGCAGAAACGATATCCAGTTTTTCATTATTCAGGCAGCCGGGGGCAATCGTTCCACCATAGACCATGATCGAAGGCCGGTTAAACCGTCCCATGGCAATGAGACAGCCGGGCATGTTCTTGTCACAGCCGGGAAGCGAAATATTGGCATCGTACCATTGGGCACAGGTGACGGTTTCAATGCTGTCGGCGATCAGGTCACGCGATTGCAGAGAGTACGACATGCCATCGGTGCCCATCGAAATACCATCGCTCACACCAATGGTATTAAATCGCAGTCCCACCAGATCGGCCGCTTCCACGCCCTCTTTGACTTTGGCAGCCAGTTTATTGAGGTGCATGTTGCAGGAGTTACCTTCGTACCAGACACTGGAGATTCCCACCTGAGCCTTATTCATGTCGGCTTCGGTCATGCCGGTGGCATACAACATTGCCTGCGAGGCCCCCTGGGAACGAGGCTGAGTAATGCGGGAACTGTAACGATTGAGAATGGGTTTAGAATCGGATGACATCGACGTTTTTCCTCTGTAGTGTTTTCAATAGCAATGGTTTGAGAATAAAATGGGATGACGGGCCCGATGATCATTCAGGCCTGACATGTGATTGAAGCCTGTTGGCTATTCAATCAACAACTTCACTCGATGGGCCACTCGTTCAACACGCGGCATCACCAGTGGTTGATAGATTTCACAATACGCTTTTTCTTCGCGGTGCGCTTTCCAGGCCTGTTCGCTCTCCCAATGTTCGACGAGCACAAAGGTCGCTGGCTCTGCTTCAGCGTAATACACGTCAAACCGCAGACAGCCCGGTTCCGTACGAGATAAGCGGCAGGCTTCCGTCAACAGCCCCTCGATTTCTTTTGCATCGGAGGCATCTTTCAATGTGAGAATGACATTGAGGCAAAACATGTTCGGTCTCTTGATTATAAAAATAGAGTCTGGGTGGGATCAAAGCCATCGCAAACGCACGAAGGACAACTTATCACAATACAGTAACACTCCGAGATTGGAAGTGACAGTATTGGGAGATTCTTAAACGGCAGGGAAGCATAAATCCCTCACTTTAGAGACGATTTCTCCGGAATGATTCTGTACTCATGACTCCTTTCTGGTGGCTCAAGTTCGGAGCTGACTTCGAAATGAGTCGCTTTTCCCTGCTGTAAGAGTTTGCGGGTTCCGTAGTCTGGATCACTGATTCATCAAAAAGGGGCTGAAATTGGCAAATGAAGTCCACACTTGGATGACGCATTGCTTTTATTCTGTTATCATTCCGACGAGGTTCAGAGGCGAATAGATGACAGAAGCCAGTGGCATCGAGTCGGGTATGGCTCTTTTGATTCATATAAAGGGAGTGTGAAGTGAGTAAGGCAGAAACAGTGGAGTGGTTGGATTGGAAAAGGCTGCCTTTGTTTTCTCGTTTTGATGCAGAGGCTTCTCTGATCCAGATGTGTGATCAGTTACTGGAAGAGGCGACTTTGCAGGAGTCGGGATGTGACTACATTCGCCAGTTTCTGCCTCAGTTGGCAACGGTATTATCCTGTCAGTGGTGTACTCTGATCGAACGGACGCCGGAGTGGGAGACCCTGTTTGAATTTGGGCGCAATGTAGCGGGTGGTTTTCCGGTTTCGTTGTGTGACGAAGCATTGGATCGTGATGCCGGCGGTATGTGTGCCGATGAAAAACGGGACGACTGGTCCTTTCTGGCAGCGCCGTTGGGCGATGTGCGTTCCGGAACCGTTTTGTTAGTCGGCGGGCGCGACTTAACGGTTGCTACACTTGGTGAACTGATTGTTGTGGCGCGCGTTCTGGGTTATGCACTGTCTGTCGTTGAAAAACGGGAAAAGCATCAGCGACGTATTAATCGTCTGCAGACCACGCTGCATATTGCCTCCAGCTTTTCGTCGGCTCGTGAAACACAACCACTGCTGGAAAAAATCGCGGAAGAAGCAACGCGTCTGCTTGAGTGTGAAAGATCCAGTATTTTTATCTGGGATCGAGAACACAAACAAGTCGTGGCTTGTCCCGCATTAGGTGTGGAAGGCAATACACTGCGTCTGCCCGATAATGTGGGGATCGTGGGAGATGTGATTCATACAGGCAAGACGGTTCGCGTGGATGATGCTTATAACGATGAGCGGTTTGACCCGAGTGTAGATAAGTCGAGTGGGTTCAAGACGCATAATCTGTTGTGCGTGCCTTTGAAAAATAATGCCGGCGAACTGATCGGTGCGTTCGAGGTGATGAATAAGGATAAAGGGAAGTCAGACTTCAACGATGATGACGCACAAAGTCTGGAAGAACTGGGCGTGCAGGCGGCGACGGCTCTGGAAAATACGCGCGAGATCGAACAGCTTTCCCGCAGCCGAGACCAACTGACCGAACAGGTGAAACAAACCGTTCAGATTATCGGCAAGAGTTCTGCCATCACAGCGCTGCGTTCCACCATCGAACGGTTGGCGAGCACTGATTTGCCAGTGTTGATTCTGGGAGAAAGCGGGACGGGGAAAGAAGTCGTCAGCCAGTCGCTGCATTATCAGGGACCGCGGGCCAATACACCTTTTATCGCCATCAACTGTGCAGCTTTGACAGAAACGTTGCTCGAAAGCGAATTGTTCGGACATGAAAAAGGGGCATTCACCGATGCCCATGAAACACGGGTCGGCAAATTTGAACTGGCCGAAGGGGGCACGCTGTTCCTTGATGAAATTGGAGACATGAGTCCGGGAGGTCAGGCCAAACTGTTACGCGTGCTGGAACAGAAAGTGATCACCCGCGTGGGAGGATCAGAAAGCATTCCGATTAATGTGCGTGTGGTGGCAGCGACGAACGCCAAGCTGGCGGACGCCGTTCGCGATAAAAAATTCCGCGAGGATCTATATTATCGGCTGAGCGTGGTCACGCTCGATCTGCCTCCGTTACGCGAACGTCCGGAAGATGTGATTTTATTGGCGGAGTTTTTTCTGGCTCAGTTTTGTGGACAGGCCAATCGTCGTGTGTTGAAATTTTCGGCGGAGGCCAAAAAACGTTTGCAGGCGCACCTCTGGCCGGGCAATGTCCGTGAGCTTCGAAATCTGATGGAGCGCGTGGCGTTTCTATGTGCCAGTGATCGTGTGGAAGTGGAAGACCTGGCGTTTATTCTGAGTCCGTCCCGCGATTCGGTGGTGGACATGTCGGCCGATTTAAGTTTGAAAGAAGCCTCACGCCGCTTCCAGCAGGAATACATCCGCCGCACGATCAAACGCGTAGGCGGCAACATGAGCGAAACCGCCAAATGTCTGGGTCTGCATCGTTCGAACCTGTACCGCAAAATGGGTCAACTGGAAATGCACGAAGCAGACGATGCACAAGATCTGGACGACTGATTCGGGTCGAGCGTCGCGAGCGGGAGAGTTCAGAGAACTCATACGAATGAGATTGATCAAGCACTGAACCCTGCATCTGGAAATACCTCTAAGTTTAAGAGTAGAACTGTTACTGCTCGTTGTTATCGATACAATATAACCGTGTTCCAGTTCGAACTATGATTTTACCTGAAGCAGCAGCGACTCCATACACAATGGGATCTCGTGCTTGCGCTCTTGAGCCTGCTCGCTCTTCACGAAATGTTTTTTCCATCCAGGCAATTTCCTCTTTATCAATGACCAGATCTTGATTGCGATCAACGCGAACCATCATTGCCTTAAATCGCTCTGGTAGCTCTTCTTTGGAAATCAAACCATCTTTATTTTTATCATTCTGAAGCAGCATTGCCCCAATACCACCACCTTTGCGTTGCTGACCACGGTTATTTTTATTCGCGGTTTTCGCGCCCGTGTATTCCACATAATTTTCGGGAGCAGGTGGATGTTTCTCGGACCATAAACGATTAAATGCAATCTCTTTGTATTGAGGACCGCTTTCTAATATCAACGTGCCCCCACTTTTGCCAAATAGATAGATCAGACTGCCTGCTACAACAGGAGTGGCCCAACACGGCTCCTTTAAACGCCTGGCGAAATGCTGTTTTCCGGTTTTGACATCCAGGCAATACAAAACTCCCACTTTGTTGATAAAGTAAGCACACTCTCCTGCGATAACGGGACTCGTATAATCAGAGACCGCTTTTTGGGCACGCCATACGATGCTTGGTTTTTCATGAATGTGATCCAGTTTGAGACACAGATTGGAACGGCTTCCAGCGGACTGAGTTCCGAACTGTGGAATTCTAGCTCCAATAAAGAGCAAACCATCAGCATAGGTGGGAGAGGGGACACTGTTTCCACCTAAATCTCCCAGTCCCCAAAGTAACTTGCCATTTCGACTATTGTAGGCATCGACTCGACCATTCGAACTGACTATGACAGCTTCAATTTGATCCTCAGCTTTGGAAACAACGATGGGGGAAGTCCATGACATACCCTTAGGACGTTCCACCTTCCATTTAGTTTTCCCGGTATTTTTCTCAATTGCGATGAGATATGAGGGACCACTATGTTCAATATTGAGGAATATCAGATCCTTTGACTGTGCTGGTGAACTCCCTAAACCATGATGGTTCTGAAATTTTCCATATTCCTGAGACAGGTTACGTTGCCACAAGACCTCTTTTGAATGATTCAGGGCCAGCAGGTCACCACTTTCGTAAAACACATAGATCCCTGATTGATCAACAAGGGGAGTGGGAGCTGCTCGTGCCACTCGATAATTGGAAGGAGCTTTTTCTCCTGAATTGATCTCGTGATTCCAGAGTTGGTTGCCTGTCTTTATATCAAAACAATTTAAAATACATTTGTCTTTCATGTTTCCGTTAACTGATGAAAGATAAATTCGATTTTCCCAAACAATGGGTGTACTTTGTCCATAACCTTTGATTTCTGTTTGCCAGGCAATTCCTGATTGGGGTGACCAGCTCACTGGATACTTTACCTTGGATTCAGGTGCTTTAGAGACGCCGCCATTTCGAAACGAAGTCCAGCCTCCCGCATCAACATGGGAAAGTGGTAAAATTAAAAACAATATCCAGAATTTGTTATTTTTCATCTTCATCTTTCAAATCAATTTTAAGTTAGAACTGAATTGACACTTCTATACGCTCGTTTCTGATAGGTTCCAATTATCGGATCTAAAAAATGGAACAGTGATCTGCTCAGGTGGTTCAATTACTTGCGATCTTGTTGTCCAATGGCAATGAGTTTTGTAGGAGTTCCAGAAACGGTAAACGTGTTGATGAGTTTCAGAGATTTCAATGACAGAGCTTTGATTTTTCCAGTACCAGGTTCCGTCCAGAATGTATAGCGGCCAGCCTGATCAAAGCTGATGTCATGATGTCCGTAATGACCTTCTACTTTGCTGGAGCCAATTTTAATTTGCTTTACGATTTTTGCATCCTGAAAGTCCAGATCGGCATTGGGATCAAGGTCGATCACACTCAGATATTCATTCTGCTCCAACTCCTGTGGATGATTGTGAAAGGCAAATGCCAGTCGTTTTCCCCAAGCTGTTTTGATCACCTTCAAACCAGCAGGAGAGTTGCCTTCCAGCATGTTTAAAGGAACTGAGGTCACAGCGGGTTGGTCTGATTTTGCATTTAACAGACACAGCCGAGCAGAGGCGCCCTTACTTGAAACGAACAAAACATAATTTCGATGGGTTGAAAAGGCACCAGTGCGATTTGGTTTCTTTGTATCTTCATCCTTTCCCAAAGTGAGATGATGAACTTTCACATTCGTTTTGTTTTGAGGTAGAGGATTCAGATCAGCTTCGCACCAGCAGATACCATCGGCGGGAGCAAAGAAGACTTTCCCTGCACATATTGTTGCACCGTGAATCGCCCCTGAAGGTAATGCGAATGAATAGGCGATTTCCTCGTTCCCTTCGGGTCGAATTTGGGTTACATCAATAACTCCCTTTTGTGGTCCTCCTCCATCAATCCAGGAAGAATAGCCAGTTTTCCCTTCAGCAACAGCCAGCGTGATATGGTTACCGCCCCCGCGATGAAACCCTGTTTTGATTTTTTGTGCTGGTTGGTCAAGATAGGTTTGAGGATTGAATCTCGTGTATCCTGAATTACGATCATTTGCCAGATAAAAAACTCCCTGATAACGGTATAAATGTGCCGGATTCCCTTGTTGGTCATCCAACTTTGAAGCGATTACTTCGGGATGTTTTTTATAGTACCAATGTGAATGGTTTCCGTGAGATTCTTCTTTTACACCGGAGTTGATAAAGATCCAACCACTTTGATTTTCTCCTCCTTCATGATCTCGAACACCGAGTAGAATCGTTCCTGAACTACATTCCATTTGCACTAGATTTTGTTTTTCAGCATCAACCTTGGGAAAGCCTTGAATCACGGAAGGCGTCCCCATTTTCAGTGTGTCATCAGAAATGATGTCGGCCCATTTTACTGTTTTCGTATCATAATCTTGAAAAAAGAGTCGGCAGACTGTTCGTTGCTTCTTTTTCTTTGAGGGAGCTGTTTTGACCTGTTTCCCAGCGACCGTAAGTTGTGTTTGGTCCGCCTGAACCAAGGTTGGGTTAATGCCAGTAATTGAAGTCAGAAAACTGAATAAAACGATCGTTTTAAATTTAAGACACTGTGATCTCATGTCGTTACCTCAAGTGTAGATACAAGAAAATGAAAAGGATTTCAAACTCAGTTAGAGAAATTTACCGTGAGCTATTTTGATACGGGTTACCTTGCCCCTCTAGAAGTTGAAATTCATGTTTTGCAAAATGCACACAGACCCAGATTGGCTCCGTCGCTGTTCCTCTAACCCAGAAAAAGCGTCGACGCTTTTTAGTCGCGTGATAGACTGTGGGTGGACCTTTCATAGTAGGGCTGTCAACCATACTGGGGTTCATTTCAAAATAGCGCGACAATAAATTGCTATCTGAAGCACCAAGAGAATCTGCGCGCCGCCAGTTTACTCCGTTGAGCTCAAGTACTTCAGGTGGCTGAATCTCGACAGGAGTGATTTCACTGGAAGCATTTTTCGAGCAACTGAAACTGGCTGTAATTCCTGCTACCGCTAAAAACATTACTGATTTGTAAACCGGAATTAGGAATGGATATTTCATCATAGGAGTTCTTGAGTGGAGGTAGATTTATAAGTCAGGTACATCAGAAATTGCAGATTCTTTTAAAACTCTCCTAACGTTTTACCATCAGCACGACTGAACAAGTTTCGCAATGTCGACTGGTCGATGTTTTCACCAAGAAACCGCACGCTCCCATCACACAGCAGGATGTTAGCTCCTCCTACGTGTAAACTACGCGCTCCGGACACAACCTCACCATGATGGGCTAGATCGGGAGAATTTGAATTCGGTGGAAGGTAGCCATGCACTAAACTGTGATAACCAGTGTTTCGTATCCAGGCCCCCGCTCGAATACCTTCATATCTGGTGGCTGGTTGTGCTGCGAGATCATCTGAGTCCACGGAACAAGGGCCGCCACCACTGACACGTTTCATTTGTCGATTGGGGTTCAATAACGTTGTGGTATCAGGGCCTCGATCACCAAACAGGGTTTCTGCCATAAAAATCGTGTTGGTAGTACCATCAGTAATATCCCGAAATCGAGTCGAAGAACCACGCCAGAACAAGCCATCATTGACAGCGGAACAATACTGAATATTTAGACCAGAACCACCATTTACCATATAGTTTGAACCTGCCCAAATTGCTCCATTTGAGTCTGTGTAATACACATTTCCTGCATCGCTGGGGCACATAAAAACGGGTAATGCTTGTTTAGCGACAGCTTCAATCGCGGGGTTCAAAGTAGGCGCCCAGGCAACTCCAAATAATAAAGGCTGATCGAAATCAATCACATTGTGCAGATTTGCTTGATCTAGATACGGGAGAAGTTGTGCTGAAGGAGAATATCCGTAAAGCGAATCGGATGCCATTAGAGGCAGTCGGGAATGTGTCTCATGATAATTGTGTAACGCTAATCCTAGTTGTTTGAGGTGATTTTTACACTGTGCTCGTCGTGCTGCTTCGCGTGCTTGCTGGACAGCCGGTAATAGCAAGGCGATTAAGATCGCAATAATAGCGATGACCACCAATAGCTCAATTAATGTGAAGGCCCTTCGTTGTTGACTCATTTTTTTCTCCCATTTCAAAGTGGATTAGCGATGCAAAAACTGGCGATCTGCGATGAACTGCAAACTAGAAAAATGGTTGCTTAACAACTTCTAGTGAAAATCTATATCATAAGCAACATTAATGCAAATGCAATTAAGTTGTAAATATGAATTAATTAAATATTTACTTTTCAACGAGTGTTTGCTGCAGAAATAAAGGCGAGAATCTGCGCGTTCCATTTGGTAGAGGGGCTTAACGCCAAGTGCGTTTCTTGAGAAGGCATACGTCGACTGGTACTGCAATACCCATCGCATTTTGCAGCTTCCGGTCCTACCTGTAGTTGGGCAAACTTCAGCGGCGAATTAGGTTCTCCAACTCGCGCCGGTATGAAAGACTGAAGTAGGAAGTTGGCGAGCCGCCGTATCAGAAACTCGTCGGAAGCCTATTTGAATTCGCGGACTCTGTACGCGAGGGTGGAAGCCAGCTGTATTCACGGATTCATCGCCAACCGGAAACTCCGGGCAGAACGGCTCAGGGAGTCTTCGATCAAATTGAACGTTAAATGGCATTCACGGAAGAAGAATCAATGGTTGAACAAGAACTCTCGACCATTGATCAATGCCCACAGGATGTCTTCCAGTCCGGTCCGCCGATCGCTGGCAGAGGCGAGAATTGTGCCGCAATTTTTTAAATCCAAACTGGTGGGGTGGCGATTCAAGGTGGTCAGATAGAGTTCTTTGATCGCTGCCTCATCCGTTGATTTTTTCTCGATCAGCGATGCAATCCGTCCTTTTTTATCTGACAATTTGCGTTGCACCAGTTCGCCATTGGCCATTTGCAAGACTTGTGCAAGATTTGGTTCTGCTGTCCGTTCACATTCGCAAGAGACGATTCGCTGTGGTCGGCCCAATGTATCGAGGAAATACGAACTGAACTTGGGGTCGGGAAGTTCAATCGCCCGTGTTCCCAGAGGCACGCCACTGAAACGTTCTTGAGTGCCACAAGCGACATCAATCGCATCCAGTAAAACTTCAGCGGGCAGCCGCTTTGTTGGATAATGTGAGAAAAACTGTGAGTCCCCGGCATTCTCTTTCGTCGATGTGGAACTGAGTTGAAACGTTTTCGATCTCATAATGGACCGCATCAGTTTGCGTAAGTCGTATCCATTTTTAACAAAGTCCGCAGCGAGGGCATTAAGTAATTCCGGATTGGAAGCCGGGTTGGTTGCCCGCATGTCATCCATCGGTTCCACAAGGGCCACTCCCATCAAATATCCCCAGGTCCGGTTCACAATATTTTTTGCGAAGAGCGTATTCCTGGGAGAAGTCAGCCATTCTGCCAGGGGTCGCCGAAGATCTCTGGACTGCACCGAATCGAGAGGCTGTTGTCCCAGAGGTGTCGGCGGAATAATTTTACCCGTTCTGGGATGTTTGATGTACCCGGAACTTTTTAGTCGAACGACCGTATCATTACCAAAACCACCGAAGTCACTGCTTCTCTTCGTGGTCACACGTGTAAAGAAGGCAGCCATGCCGTAGTAATCCGTCTGGCTGTACGATTCGAACGGATGCTGATGGCACTTGGCACATTGCAGCCGCACTCCCAGAAAGACCTCCGCTGTGGTCTCTGCCAAATCGGTCGGATTATTCGAAACCTTATAAAAATTGGCCTGTCCATTCTGATAGATCGAGCCTTGCGCGAGAAGAATCTCCCTGACAAACTGATCGATGGGTTTATTTTCTCTGAGAGAGGCACGAATCCAGTTTGCGAAGGCCCACATGCCGATCTCGCCTACTTGATCGCGATTGTTCCGTAGTAGATCGCCCCATTTCTGAGACCAGTAGGCGCTCCATTCTTCAATATAAATATCGCGTTTGGGATCACCTGTTAATCCCAATAATTCATCAATTAAGGCATTCCGCTTATGTTTGTCATTCGAGGTGATAAATGCTTCCACACGTTCAGAAGCAGGCAGCGTTCCAATCGACGCGAGGTACGCCCGACGAATGAATTGTTCATCACTACAAACTGGTGATGGTTTCAACCCGATTTTTTTCCAACGTGATTTCACATGCTGATCGACAAAATTCGCTGGCACGAAGTCGCGGAGATCAACATTGTCGGCGAACGATTGCACGACCATCGAAATATTGGCCAGACCCCGGTAACGGACCATGATCGCCGTCTGTCCCTGACTCTTAATAGTCACCAGCCCTGCCTCTGACACTTCAGCAACCCCAGACTTCAAGCTGTCAAAGCGGGCACGGTGTGTCACATCGCGCTGACTACCATCATTATAATTGGCGAGTACCCGTAATTGCTTTGTATCATCAGCATGATACTGATGCTCGTGCGGAGTGATTTGAATATCAACAAGTCTGGCTTCCTTCTCGGTAGGTGTTACCGCCCCTCCTGCGATCCATGCCTGGAGAGTTAGGAACTCAGGTGATTCAACATCCATCCGTTTGCCACCGCCATGGGGAACCGCATTGATTGCTTTCTTTAAAAGCAGACTATCCATGGGCGAAAGGCGAGAGACACGTCGCTCAATTGATTCACGAACGATCGAGTGAAAATCCTGTTCCGGTGCATATCCTAATAATGAGAGCTTGAAGTTCCCCTGGCCAAACTGGCCACCATGACAGGCCCCTTGATTACAACCTGCCTTTGTTAAGGCTGGAATCACATCTTCTGTAAAACTGACTGCACGGCTGACGCTCACATCGGTCACAACAACAGGCACATTGACGGAGTGTTTACCCGATTGAACAACAATGATCGCTTTCCCGTTTGCCAACGGAGTCACTTGGCCACTGCTGGAGACAGAGACAACCCGAGGTGTCTGGCTTTTGTATTTCACCTGATGTGTCACATCGATCGTGTGATTCTTCAGGATGTGGGAAGTAACAACAAGTTGGACTCGATCCAATTCACCTGCCAGACGGAGTTCAGCTGGCTCGACGCGAAGTGTTGTCTGCTTCTCTGCACTATAAACAATGTTGCAGATGCCGGAGAGCATCAATAAGCTGAGCAACACAAAATGGTTTGAACGTGCATTCATAAAATTCTCATTCAACAGCGAGGTTGAAGGCAGGTGAGATCAAGGAGGGATTCCGCACACACTGTGGTAAGATAAACTAATCGTTGTGATTATTCTACAAGCGGAAAGAGACCGTTTCAACATGAAAGATCAAGCTTACACCATTCTATGCTCAATTCGTTAATATTGTGTTGTCATAGGCAATCAGAGTCTATAAAATGAAAATTCGAGTACTCCACCTGGAATATTCATGTAGACGAAACCGCATTGATCGTTCTCACTCCTACCCAACCCTCCTCAATCGTTATTCATTTAAGGGCCCGATAGATGTTAAATCTATTCAAACAACAGGACTGGAATTGCCAGGGAGGTTCGCGGCGAAATTTCCTGATGCAGGTCGGCTCACTCGCCGGGCTTGGAATTTCGCTAGACAGGGCCATGCAGGTTGAGGCGGCCTCTAAGACATCAAACGAATTGAATTGCATTCTGATCTGGACGCGCGGTGGAACCAGCCACATCGATTCGATCGATCCCAAGCCAGACGCAATCGCAGATGTGCGTGGCGAATTCAAAACCATCTCAACCGCTGTTCCCGGAATTCAATTCACGGAATACATGCCGCAATTCGCGAAAAAACTGGGGTCGTTTTCCGTACTCCGCAACCTCAATCCACGCAATGGCAGTCATAGCACCGCTGATGCGATCATGATGTCGGGAAAACCGTTTAACCAGACGATCACCTATCCCTGTTTTGGATCGGCCATTTCAAAAGAAAAAGGAAAACGGAATTCGCTGCCCCCGTTTATTCAACTTGGGTCCAATGTCGATCGGCTCAAACGTGCTGGCCTGGGAGGATACCTTGGCATTGAATATAATCCGTTCGAAGTACCCGGCGATCCCAACAGTAAAACCTTTAAGGTGCGCGATGTGACACCTCCTGGTGGACTGCCACTTTCCCGATTTGAAAAAAGACGACAGGCGCTCAACCTGCTTGATACGTTACCGCGTAAAGATAAGAAAAATGCCGGCGCGCTTGAGGCGACTGATCAGTTTTATCGCAACGCATTTGAAGTGATTTCTTCACCGCAAACGAAAAAGGCGTTTGATCTTTCCCAGGAAAAAGCGGAGTTGCGTGACGCCTATGGTCGCCATACATTTGGACAAAGCTGTTTGCTTGCGAGACGACTGGTGGAATCGGGTGCCCGGTTTGTTACCGTCAGCGATGGTGGCTGGGACACACATGGCAGTAACTTCAAAACATTGAGATCAAAACTTCCGCCAGTCGATCAGGGAATGACCGCTCTGATTGAAGACTTGAAAGATCGTGGTTTACTGGCAAATACGCTGGTTGTCTGGATGACAGATTTTGGACGCACTTCCGTGATCAACGCAAATTCAGGCCGCGATCACTCTTCGACAGCCAGTTATATCTGTATGTCCGGTATTGGCACTCCGGGAGGAGCAGTGATTGGCCAAACCGATGCAAAAGCAGAACGAGTGGTTGGCAAAGAATACTATGCACATGATGTCGCTGCGACGATTTACTCCAAGCTTGGCATTTCTCTGGATACCTTCCACATTGCTCCTGATGGACGCCCTATCCGGTTGTGCGATGGTCACCCGATTCCTGAACTGATGGGATAATCCATGCATTTAAAATCGAGTCGCTTATGCGCTCTGACAACACTCGTCAGTCTGCTCGCCGTTGAATTTTTTATACCGCACGCTGTCGAAGCAAAAATTGGTTTTCGGCAACTGACATCAATCCATCCGGTTGCCGTTCAGCGGGGAACGAGTCGACAGGTGCGCGTGCGCAGTAATTTCACGCTCGATAACACCTACGCAACATTCTTCGACCGCCCCGGCATAGCGATGAAATATGCGGAAACGAAACCAATCAAGGCACCCCGTACGAGCCGCTCGGCGGTTGGAACACCATTTCGCTTTGATGTGACAGTTCCCAGCGATCAACCGACGGGCGTTTACGAAGTGCGCGTGGCCACAGATCAGGCTGTCTCAAGTATTTCTCATTTGCTGGTCACAGATTACCCGGTGATCGAAGAAGCCGCCGACAAAAAAAACAATACACCTGAAACAGCACAGACGGTTTCTATTCCGGCTGCCATTTGTGGTGTCTGTGAGAAGGATGAAGATATCGACTGCTTCCGATTTAAAGGGGCACGCGGTCAGAAGATTACCGCGCAGGTTTATGCGCAGCGTGTGACCGAATGTATTCACATTATGGTCGTCAAACACCCGGTCTATCATATGAATCCCATTCTGACATTAGTCGGACCGAGTGGTCAAATCGTCGCGGAGAATGACAACTTCTACGGCGGCGATTCGTTTTTCAATTGTGAGTTACCTGAAGATGGTGATTACGTCGTTAAAATTCGTGATGTCCGTTTTGCAGGGAATAAGAAGTTCTCCTACTGTATTGAGCTATCTGATCGACCGTTTCTCAAAGCCATGTTTCCGCTGGCAATTCAGCAGGGCAAACAGGCAAAGTGTCAACCCGTTGGTTATGGATTTGAAGGTTCGAAACCAATTCAATTGACTGCTTCGAAAAATATTGGCAACTGGAACCCGATTCGTTATCAGGCTCAGTCTGGCCTGACCAATCAAGTCGCGCTGTTAACCAGTCCTCTTCCCCAATATGCTGTGAAAGAGGGAAATGAAACTCAGGCAACCGCGACAAAAGTGAATCTTCCCTGTGGCATCAGTGGCTGCATTACAAAACCAGATGGTGCCCAGTTCTATTCTTTTGAAGCCAAAAAAGGACAGTACTACCAGTTCGAAGTCGAAGCGCATCGCCATGGTCTGCCTCTCGACAGTCTGATCGAAATCTACAACGAAAAGGGAAGTAAACTTGCCGAAGCGGACGACACATCAACTAACCCCCATGCCTACGCCTGGACAGCCAAAGACAGCCAGTTACGATTTCTCGCTCCCGCAGATGGACGATATTATGTTTCTGTAAGAGACATGAATGGCCGAGGGGGAGATCACTTCGTCTACTATCTCAAAGCCAAATTGGATGGTCCCGACTTCGATCTGTACGGGGAATATTATTATGCCATGCTCGCACCAGGCACACGCATGCTCTGGTTTGCTCATGTCCGGCGTTTAAATGGCTTCAATGGTCCGGTAAAACTTGACGTTGAAGGACTGCCCAAAGGCGTGACGCTAACCCCCGCGACCATTCCTGCGGGAATGAATCACTGTGCTTTAATTTTGACAGCCGCTAAAGATGCCAAGATCGATGCGGGGCTTGTCCGTGTTGTGGGTAAAGCCAGCGTCACCGGTCCCGGTGATTCAACACCACGTGAACTGAAACGTTACGGAATGGTGACTTGTGAATTACAACAAGGTGGTGGCAGTGCCCAGATTCGCTGGCCCTGCAAAACTCAAATTGTCGGCGTCACCAAGCCCCTGGATCTGGTGACGGTGGAAGCAAGCCCGGCTGTGATCAATCTGAAACCGGGAGAGAAAACAGAAATTACTGTGAAAATTACGCGTCAAAAGGGCAAATCAAACCCTGTTACACTGGCCATGAGTCACATGTATTACACTACCAGCTATGGCAATCAGCTTCCCCCCGGCGTCACACTTTCCAGTGAAAGCCGCACGCAATTGAAAGGGAACGAGACTGAAGCCAAAATCATTCTCGAAGCTTCGAAAACTGCGAAGCCAGTCAAAAATCTCCCGGTCGCCATCATGGCTCGCGTCTACGTCAGCTACAACATCAGCACCAACTACGCCTCCACGCCAATATCACTATCCGTCAATCCTGCGAAGTAATATTGAATTCCATCAGCGCGATTCCTTAAATTGCTTTTCCTCAGTCGTACTACTCACAGCCGCTTAACACTCCACAAACTCATACGACTATGCAGCCGCGTTTGAGTCAAGGTTGAATGGGTGCCAAGACTGTCCGCTCGTTGATTTATCGTAATCATGCATCATGTACAACCACGATTCCCGGCTTCCGACCGCCAGATAATTGAGTGTTGCTATGGTTTGGAAGCAGAGGAGATTCGTCGGCTGACATGCACTTCGGTCGTCTTGCGATTCGGTATATCACAGCGAACGGTCAATATTATATATTGACCACCATTGCTGGTGATCGCTGATTCGATCCTGCCGTGATCCACGACATAGTCACCGTGCGGCATCACAAACGTCAATCGGCAATTCGAAAAATCCTCGGCGTAGTCGTTGGTCACTGTTGCCTTCAACGATGTGTGCGTCCCGTCGTTGGCTGGTGTGATCGTCGATCGCAGCGGAGGAAGTTCTTCTCGACCGAAGGGATACGGATTGATCTCATGTCCATCGTAGGTACACGATACGACACGGGTATTTTCAAAACGCACGACACGAAAACTTACAGCGTTGACCTTACCGATCCGGACAGTCGGTGTCTTGCCCATATTCATAACGCGTTTCCCAGTTCCGTGGGCATCGTGAATCATGCGGACGCCATGTTTGTCGATGAACTCGAGAGGAGCGTTATTTTCGAAGGCGTTGATGATTTTGCAGGCGACCGACTTCCGCGCCGAGAACAGTGCCTCAGCCTTCGATCGGTCGACATGCCAGGGATGGCCAAAGTTCATGACACTGACATCCGGACCGAAATCAACGATCCCCACCTGATCGCCATACCACTTTTCATGCCCGTGGAAACGATGGTTTCCGAAGTTCACGAGGTAGGGCATCTCCAACCGGGTCAATGCTCCGGAGATGTACGCGGGATTGACAGCATTGCTGTTGAGCACGAGATCGGGGCCGATGAGATTCGCCATCGTCGCCATGCGTTCGAGGTACTCAGCCTGGTATTGTGACGATGTGTCGAGATGACCAAATGTCACAAGGACCGGGTCGGTTGGAAACGACTGCACGACATGTACAGAACGCGGCGAGCTTCTCACGCTGCGCTGGCCGTTGTTCGAGGTTGTGACACTCAAATCGTAGAGTCCGGGTGGCATGTCTTCGGGAAGATGGGCCACGACTTCGCGGTCGTAGTAGTACGCGGCCGACTTGTCTTCTTCGAATCGTAAATTCCGCGAAATCACCGCTGGACCGACCGAGCGTCTCAACTCGACCTTCTCGATCAGATCCTTATAGCTGTTAAATCGGGCACGGAATGATTGGTTCGGTTTTCGAATCGCGGGTCGATTCAACGCGGGAAAGCGAAATCGCGTTTTTCGTGTCGCCGCGTTGCGAGTCAGATAGAACGCAGGCAAGGTTGTCGATTTGTATTTCTCGATCACGATATTCTCGGCGGTGACTGATTGCCAGCCGACGGCAGTGACCTTCAACGTGTACCCGCTTCCCGGCGCCAAACCGGCCAGCCGGCATCGGCCACTCAACCAGTTTCGCACGAGCGCGTTGCGGACGACACGATCACCCTGGGTGACGATGGCGCGCGCTTCGACTAGATAAGCGTTATCTTCGCCGTTGATCGAAAACTGCAGGTCACCGGTGGGGGAATTGAAAACATGAAACCCCTCAATCCGACATCCGCTGCCCTCTTCGCGTTGCAGGTGTTCGATGTGCAACGTGTGCGCGCCATTCGTTAAACCTCGTGCCAAGACAACTTCCAGGGCACCGCTTCTTGGCTCGATACTTATCGGCTCCCCGCCGTCGATGCGTGTCAGGATACGTCCCAGATTAGGTGTTCCGTAGGCCGGAACAGCGTTGTTTGCCAGTCGGATGGCGATTCCCGTTCCTTGAAAGTGAAGAGTTAGCGTTGCCCCATGAGTCGACGTCAGAAGATGTGAGGCGTGGGAGTAACGGAAGCTTGTCTTGCGCCAATCACCGATGCGCTTGACCTTCATTTCATCAGTCGCGTCGATCCATGTGGAAGACGTTTCATCCGCTTCACTCACTCCAGTGGGGCTGCACGCAAAATTCAACGCTATCAATATAAACGAAGTAATGAACCGGTTTTTCATGACCTGTGGCCTCCGAATGTGGGAGTTCGTCTTTAAATACCTAGTATGACGTATACGCCTTGAAATGAAACCGAGCGGTTGCAGGTTGGGAAGAAAAGAACCATGTTAAAAGAAACGACGTTTCAAAGATTCTGTTGACTCTATGTATTTTGGTACTCCGAGCAAATCACCGTTTTCGGGAGTACGTTTTTCGGTATCGCCCAGAGCGTATCTGTAAACGTACCGTGAGGGTTTCTGATACGATCAGCTGCCAAATTACTGACGGGATGCGATTTCAGCAGCAAAAACGCAACGTTTTCAATTCTCCTTTCCCGCTCCGGCAGACAAACAGAACAGAGTTAGATACCATCGAGTACTAAGTGATGTGACTGATGTCATCCAGGGGGCCACCTCTCAAAACAATCACCAGTAACGGAGAGACAACATGAACACAATCCCGCTAACATCCCAGACGGCTAAGCAACAGATTCACTGGTGGCGATTCTTTGGTGCGATAACATTGCTGTCTGTAGTTGGACTGATGGGAGCCGTCAGTCAGTCAGAAGTAAAGACTGAAATTCCAGGATGGGTCGTGCTTCAGAAAAGTTCCAACGGGGATCATACGGAACTCATTCAAAAGGCTATCGATTCTGTTGCCAGGACGGGCGGCACTCTGTTTCTTCCGGCGGGCACCTATCGACACACAGGGTTGATCGGTCGTGCGAACGTTCATCTTCGTGGTGCGCATGTCAGTAGCGTCAAACTCATTTACACCGGGAAGTCTGGTGATGGGATTACACTTGAGGGCCACCCCGATTATTTCACGATTTCTGATCTCACTCTGAAATCCGAACAGAGATCAAACGGCTGGGCCATTCGAGCGGAGAAAGGTACTCACCGGTCGCTGCGCATGGAACATCTCAATATCGTCGGGTTTGAGAATGGGATTTTGATCACGGATGCGTTGAATATCACAATCAGAGACTGTCGTATCGGACATACGTTTCCCAATCATCCCAAAGGGATTGGAATTCAGATCGGGAATGGTCGTGATCGGGGTGGTAATGGGGTGACAGTCGCTGACTGCTATCTGAACAGCCTTGATAAAGGGATTATCACCTATGCGCAGGCCTGCCTGATCTCACGGCCGATTATGGAATTATGTCACACAGGTATCGAAACACATGGCATCACCTCGATAGTGATGCCATGGTACGACAGCACAACAGATGTTGCGCATGTCAGTATCCAGCCAAATACTGTGGGTGGAGGGGAGTCGGGTACAGGTGTGTTGCTTCTGGGTTATGGCACCAGCGGTTCAAATATTAAATACGGTTCCAATACTGAGCGCAGTCGAACAGTGATGCTGCCGGAGAGACTCGATTTTCCACCGGGTGACGATGCCAAAAACCTGCGCGGCATCAAACTGGGGAATGTCGTTATTGACCGGGACGGTGTTATCTATGCCAGAGAGTTCAAAAAACTTCCTTAGCGGCGACAGCTTGTTCAGCAGGCGGATGTCATTATGTGACTTCAGAAAGCGCCGACTGGCCTCACTGGCGAGGACCGACACGGAATGACGTTTCCTCGGAGTCCTCCGGTTGGGACGGAACATCGTGGCAATCGGAGAATCGCGACGAAGCCGGCCACACTGGAGGTCCGGTGCCAATCGTTGTCCAGGGGGTTCGTTGTGTTGTCGTCTTGACATTACGGAATCTCGTCGTAACGAGGATCGAAGGCTCGAACGCGGGTCGGACTGTCGCCGTCTATCCCTGGACCACAGATTTCGGCAACAACATCGCAACACCAGCCTTTAGTGGAGATTCGGTGATAATTACCTCGGCCTACAACCATTTCACAATTTGCCGACTAAAAGTGACGCTAAACGGCGCAACAAAAGTCTGGGAAAACAAATTGGCGTCGGGAGTCTGCAGTCCGCTCATTCACTCTGGTTACGTGTACTGGGCCTGACTTGGAGTTCACTGCGTCGACTTTGAAACAGGGAAAGAATTATGGTCGGGCGGAAAAGTCGGTTCGCAGGGCTCCTGCATTCTGAATGGTGATGACCGTCTGATCGTATACGCAAACAAGGGTGATTTATCACTTGTCGAATCGGTAAAACGATCACCCCAAAAATACACACAACTTGCCACTAAAAACATTCTCTCGAAAACCGATGCCTGGCCCCATGTCATCCTTGCAAACGGTCGACTCATTTGTCGTGACAGGAGCGGTAGTGTCCGCTGTTTAGCAGTCTCTCGGAGTAATATTTCGTCGAAGACAAATTAAACCAGTCGCGTTGACTGGCCCAAAACCGGGATCTCACCTGATTTTTTTGTTAAAGATCAGTTGGCTGTTAGATTTCAGGTTCGACAGTCAATTTGTATTCGACGAGTAAAACCATCATCAAAATTTGCGTCACTCTGCGGACAAAAAATCAATCAAGTCTGAGGATAATCGATGGCAGAAATCAGTTTTTAAGCCACGGAAACTACAGTTGCATTTGGGCATCGAAGGACGTGATCATGATCCTGTTGTGTTGGAATACTTCTTTAGGATCAAAATGCCCCAAAGGCCCATCCAGATTTCCAGGACCGCATAAACGATGAGAAGCAAGCTCGGTACTCCATCAACGATAATGCTGAGTATTCGTCCAAAGACCAGACCGAACATGAAGACGACCTCGGCTGTTACTGCCATGCGTGTGAAATTCGGCCGGAATGCTCCGAGGATCCAGAGTATAATCATGCCAAAGTAGAGTCCCATGATGGCTCTGAAGATGTGGGTCAGATCTGTTCCTTCCACAGACAAGTCCAGCACTTTCGGGAGAACCACAGTTGGTGCGACGCCGTAGCTTAAAGCGATTACAAAGAGTCCAGCAGCCGAGAAGATTAAATAAAATCGAGACATGGATGTGTTACTCCTGCTTTGGTTTCAATAGCTTTCAATAGCGAAAAGAAAAAGTATCAGGTCATCATCTCTGGCCTGATAACGAGCCAATACAATCGGTGATAATCGCCATCCCTTCGTCAATCAATTTCATCGGAATCGTTAACGGTGGCAAAAAACGTATTACATTGCCATGCATACCACAGGAGAGCAGGATCAATCCCTGATCTGCTGCGGCAGCAACTAAGGATTTGGTCAATAGGGCATCTGGCTGACTCGAATCACCTGCCTTGACCAACTCCATGGCAATCATGGCACCCCGGTTGCGGATGTTTCCCACCTGGTCAGGAAACTGTTGCTGAATCTTACTCAAGTGAGACATGAAACGCTGACCAATTTCGTTGGCTCGTTCGATAAGTTGCTCCTCGGTAATCACTTCCAGTACTGCCAGACCCGCTGCACAGCCCAAAGGCGAGCCGCCATACGTACCACCCAATCCGCCCGAGTGTGGAGCATTCATAATGGATGCCTTACCAGTCACCGCAGCGATTGGGATACCACCGGCAATACCCTTGGCCTGAGTGATCAAGTCCGGTTCGACACCAGAATGCTGCATGCAAAACATTTTACCTGTGCGTCCAAAGCCGGTCTGGATCTCATCTGCGATGAAAACAATGCCATGCTGATCGCAGGTTTTGCGTAATGAACTGAGGAAGTGGTCGGGTGCCGGGTAGAAACCTCCTTCACCCAGGACCGGTTCGATAATCAACGCAGCGACGTCTTCGGGGTCGATATCCACTTTGAATAGAGTTTCGATGGCACGGTTGGCATCTTCAACAGAGACACCATGGTATTCAATCGGGAATGGTACATGGTAGATTTCAGCCGGGAAGGGGCCGAATGATTTTTTGTAGGGTGAGATCTTGCCAGTCAGACCCATGGTCATGTTGGTACGGCCATGGAAACCCGCTTGAAAAGCGATCACTCCACGCCTGCCCGTATGCGCACGGGCAATCTTAATGCTATTCTCTACCGCTTCCGCACCGCTGGTGACAAAAATGGTTCGGCACTCGTCTGAAATAGGCGCGGCTTCATTCAGTTTTTCCGCCAGAGTCACTGCGGATTCATATGGTGTGACCATCACGCAGGTATGGCTGAAACGTTCCAACTGTTCGGCTACGGCATTTTTCACTTTGGGATGACAATGACCAGTATTGACCACTGCAATACCAGCACCAAAATCAATATAGCGACGGCCGTCGACATCCCAGAGTTCGGCATTTTCGGAACGCTGGATATAGATGTTGTGAGCGTTGCCTTGACCCTGGGCAAAGGCAGCCAGCTTGCGTTGTTGAAGTTGCTCGTTTTTATTCATTTGATTCCTGGTTAATTACTTTTTATTGTGTGGCTGACATCAGCCAGATTGCCATGTAGTTCTTGCTTGGGGAGAATGAAAGTGACGCATCTCAAGGGGGATGTCATTCACACGATGTTGTGGTTTATTGTATCAGTGATTTTTCTATTTGTCTGCTGGTACTTTACCAGCATGTAAGTCGAAAATGAGTTGTCTGGGGTGATTTTAGTATTAGAAACCAGCAAATTGGGACAGATACAAGGGGCTATTGGCAAAATAATACCGCGCTACCTAAACGCTGGGTGATGACAAGAACAGAAAAGTAATAATGAACCAGGTCTTTTTATGTTGCATTATAACCGTCGAATAATCGTCGAGCAGAATATTGTTACCGCGTGGTCGACTTAACAGGAGTTCGAGGAGACGATTTCCATCTGGACGGTTTTGGCATGCATGTTTTAATCAACGTTTTAAGAGATACTCAATATTTTACAGCTGCTCTAAGAAGCAGGGCTGACGAGATCTATCATCCAACGTTATAGGGGAATGTCACATTGATTGAGTGAATACAAACTCGACGTTCTCAGGAATTTGGTGGAGTGGGGCTTGAGCTTCTCAGCTCACATCCACTGGGCGAGAAAAAACAATTTGCACGAGTCACAGCATTTGGTATCATCCTTTCCTAAGGTTGCGGATATAACTTGACGCGAGTGTCCCATCCGTTAGGAGTTAATAGCCAGAACCATGTCGAGAAATGTGATCCCATTCGCGATTCTATTGCTCGTGTCAGGCAGTGTTCGGGGGGACAAACCGAGTTGTCCACCGATGCAAACATCCCCCTGGGGCGTGCAGCAGCATGGATTGCAATGCCGGGTGGAGGTACCGACCGCAATCGAACAGGGAATGCCTGTTAAAGTGAATGTTGAACTGCGTAGCAACCCCAAGACTCTTCAGCCAGGAGTCCGTCAGCTCAATGGTTATCTTCCCTCTGCATTTCTTAGCTTATCGCTGTCGAATCTGAAGACCGGGAAGGCTTTTACCATTCAACCCTACGACTCAACTTTCGACATGCTGTTTTTCGATTCAGCAAAATTTGCTCATCCCTTGGATGGTAGTTTGTTGAAGCGATGGCAAGTTCAGTTTCCATTGGCCACTCTTTACAAAGCCATTGAACCCGGCATTTACGAATGTCGAGTCAAGTATTCGTTCCCTGAAAAGCGGCCGCAATCGTGGCCTAACGATGCCGAATGGAAAAAAGCCGGTTTTTGGTCCGGCACGGTCACCTCCGGAAAATTCCAGATCGATGTTCATAAGGAGACAGCTAAGTCGAGGGTATACCTGCTCCCCAAACGTCTTCGTCTGGAGAAAGAGTTGATGAGGGTTCGCAGCGGGAAAGACGCGAAAATCGTTCCAGTACCGACTATTCGGTTTGCGAAGGAAGATGCCGTAGAAGTGACGGTACCCGTTAGGAACGGACATTTTGTGGCAACTTTCATCTACATGAATAAGCAAAAAGAGAGAAGTAGTTTACAGGGAGGTTCACCGCAGCCTGATGATCAGAATAGCATCGACGCATGGTATCAATATAAGGGAGGAGACAAGACAGTCGCGTATGAATTCGTGCTGTTTGAAACTGCAGATCGGCCGGAGCACGGTTGGCTTCCCAGTCCCCGTTCCGGTGGCAGCCGAGTCTTGTGGAAAAAAAACATCACGGTATCTCTTTCCCAGCAAGCGTTCCGCAAACAACCAGCCACCGCGATGGACTTTTCGGACTTCGGTATCACCGATACACATCTTGCGCTCATTAAGGGATCGTCGCACCTGAAACGTCTCGATCTTAGTAACACTGATATCGCAGACGCGGACCTGATGAATCTGCACGATTTAAAACATCTCGATTTACTGCACCTCTACAACACAAAAATCAGTGACACAGGGCTGACACAACTCAAGGGGCTAACGAAACTCAAGATTCTTACTCTCCAGAAAACCAAAGTCACCGCCCCAGGTGTCGCCAAGCTCCAGAAGTCTCTGCCGACCTGTAAAATCGAATGGGACGGAGCGAAGTGAGCCATTCGTCCGCGCATTCAGGTTCGATGAGACGATTTCCGTCTGGATGGTTTTGGCATGCATGTTTTTATTCAACGTATTCTGTTTGAGTTGCTCAATGAGTTATATGCCGTTGTTATACCTTGTTGTGTTTCCAGTTTTTCATTTCAGCGGCTACCAACTGTATCGGTTTTATTCGAATGAATTTATAACTTGTAAAGCAAATTCCCTCAGGTATTATAAATTGTATCTTGGTTTCATAACCAGCATTGTAAGTATGATACGAAGCTACTGGGGCGTCATATCAGAACAGGTCCGTGCAGGTTAATAACAAGTTATTCCTGAAAGCTCAAAAATGTGGCGAATCTGTCTTTCGACGTGGTTGACGCTAGTGTCAATGCATGGCTTATGCTGGGCACAGGACGTAACGCTCTTCAACAGCGACTCCAAACATCCGTGGAATGTTTGCTACAAGGTACTTAGCAACATTGGGAACACCGACCTGAACGACGCTAAGTCCCTGCAAAAAGCTTCAGACGCTGTAGGTACTTTGCTCAAATCGTCGGTAAAGACGCATCCTCGTTTACCGATTCAGCGTGCTGCCATGCAGCGCGAGGCCTGGCGAACCTTTGAATTGCTGGTAGATCAACTTGAATTTACAGAGCCACCCAACCGCACCCTACGATACCGACTGGCAAAATTAATTTCTCTGACTGCACTCTCACCGCGGGAGATCGGTGATCTTAAGACGAACTACACGACTTCTCCGCTCGGGAACAAATTGCCCCGTGACGCCACAAACAATCTTGAACTTCCCACAGACCTGTTCGATCCAGATGGCGAATGGGTTCAGCTTACACACCGAAAGATCAATCGTGTGGCACTCACGCACGAATCTTCGCACGGCGGAAGATCCGAATTTCTCCTGTTTCTTCGGTTCCCTGAAGGCAAAAAGCAAGCGAACGCTTATGTCAAGAAATTCAATAAGTATGCGGCAGTGGAAGCAGAACGCCGACGTGAGGCTCTCTTCCGATTAACACCCCGGCGGAAACCGCTTCCTCCACTACCGGAATTCCCGCAAGGTGTGCGGGCAATTCTTGTCGAACGTATGCTCGTGATTTCAACAAGCGGCATCCCGAAAACGACTCCAATCATCCTGTCGATCGCATTTAATGACTTAACGCCTACCATAAGCGAACGCACCCGCACTCAACATCGTTTGCGGAGTGCAGTATTTGAAATGTCCTTTGAGCATCTTCTCGATACTAGCGCCATCACTTCACTAAGAAGACTCAAGTTCGGCGAACCATTCTTCGGCGAACAACATTTTCCAAAGGGATTGCAGCAGTGTGCCCAATGCCACGCAGACAATGGATTAGCCACGCTGCATTCCAACTTTGGCGGCGTCGTGATCCCCAATGACCGAGGTATGTTGATCGTAACCAATGGATCACCCTCTAAGACAGCACAATGGAAATTACGCCAGCCCAACTATTCGGTGTTGTTAGGTTACCTTGAGGCTCTTTCGGGTGCCGATTCAAATTCGCAGGAATCACAAAGCCGTTAACCGGAGCATTCATTCACGCGCCAACTGAAATCGAAGTCTTCCGTTCTTGCCAAGTTTGAACAGACGTTAGCTGCGATTCTGCCTCATGAATTCACTAGACGATCCAGTAAGCAAGGAGTCTACGAGCGATTCAGCGTTCGCCTTAGTGAGCATCGCCCCATGACCACCACCAAACGGACCACGGACATGCACCCACCAGGAAGCCGCGTGCGCATTTTCTTTTCATCGAGTCTCTTCAACGACAGTCATCATTAAAACTAGCTTCCAGTCATACCACGGCCAATACCAGAATCCTACTTACGTTTTGATCATTAGCTTATGTGCCTTTGAATTAGTTTGAAAAAATTCAGTTTTTCGTGTCGCATTTCAGTATTGTTGATGCTCTTGTATTATGGGATGGGAGAATTGTTAGTGAAGACTCATTGAATGCAAACAACAACAGAACTTGTAGAACTTGCAAAAACGGGAGATTGTGACGCTATTGGTGCGCTCGTGGATCGTTACGAACGTGCAGCAGTTGTCATTGCCTGGACGATTCTCGGCGATTTCCACCTTGCTCAAGATGTTGCGCAAGATTGTTTTGTCGTCGCATTTCGGCAACTTTCTCAGCTGCGTTCGAGTGAAGCGTTCGGAGGTTGGTTGATGACCAGTGTTCGCCGCAAAGCCATCAAATTGAAGGCCCGTGCTGGCGATGAAACCGTGGATTTTCCACTTTCCGAATTGCCTGACAGAGACAGTGATTGGGTATTCGTCCTTGAAGAAATTTTGCCGATGTTGAGGGAATTGCCGGAACAAGAATTTCAAGTGATCAACTTTCGTTACTTGAACGGATTTAGCGTGAAGGAAATTGCGATTGAGACGGGGCGACCAATTGGCACGGTGACCAAGCAGCTTTCGCGAGCGGTTAGAAGATTACGAACAATGGTGAATGAGGTTGAGCTATGAATTCTAATGAGTCTTCTGAATTCGATATTGAACGTCGACTTGAGCAAATCGGTAACTCCATGCGTCGGAATGTTTCATTGAGGAACGGTGTGCTCGATCAGCTCCAATCTGACCCTGGAGACAACAGAGACGCTTCGGAAATTACTCGGAAATCCGAACGGAAATACTTTCTTCGATTCGGAGAGTTGACGTTGTTACGTAAATTGTTGCTCGGCGGTTTGGCAGCCTCGGTATTATTGCTGCTTACGTTTGGGGTCTTTACATCGTCGGCCACGGTTTCCTTTGCCCAAGTCATCGAGAACGTTCGCAAGGCGACGAACTATCAAGCTGATGTGAGGGTGGTCAGTATTAAAGATCGTGACGCCTCTCCGGTGTCCGAAGGGAAGATGTACTGGAGGATTCCTGGTGACTCTCGTTTGGTAGAGTATGTTGGCTCAATGAACAGGAAGGGCGCGAAGGAATTGGCTTGGGTACAAGTTCACTTTCGCTCCAAACCTGGCGTTGCATGGACTGTTAAATCAAAAAGCTATCGTGTCGAGCCCCCGCATCTAGGCACCACATCACCCATTATCATGTTGCAAAACCTGGTGGACTTTGAAGACAGTGCGTCTCGTCAACTAGGCTCAAAGTCGATTAACGGTATTGATTGCGTCGGTTTTGAGATTGAACTTGGCGAAGTTGATCCAAACGCAGGGAAAGGTACGATCCGCGTGTGGGTCGATAAAGAGAAACAGCTTCCATTGCTCGTCTCAATGCAGCTATATCATGAGGTTCCATTCGAAATGATTTTGGAGAACATCGTCTGGAACGCAGAGCTCGAGGAAACGTTGTTCTCTACGGAACCACCGGCAGGTTACACACTTGAGACGCCCAATAACATGTCGCATGAAAAGCAAGTCGCATCAATAATCAGTGCGTTCAAGCTATTCGCGGTTCTCAATGATGGTAAATATCCTCAGGTTTCCATGATCTATGGAGATGTGACACTCAGCACTCTCCTGGAACTGGCTGGCTATGCAGGTCGCAAACCTGGTGCATGGATGCGTGAGGAAAAATACACAAAAATTAAGGAATCGGGACTCGGTTGGGGTACGCTAAATCAGATCATGCGAACTAACGCAGAGGCTTCGTACAACGGCCTTGTTGTTGGCCCCGGCGATTCGGACAAAGTCCTTTTCCGATGGAAGCTGAATGACGGTTCTTATCAAGTCATCTACGGCGATCTTCGTACTGAGAAGAAGGTTAAGTAGCAGTCAAATCTACATCAGAAGGTCAAAAAAGTCTGCCGACCCGAATTTACACGGTATCAGACTCGCTCCAACAATTTTCATCTGATCACGTTTTTAGTGGCTTGCAAATATTATGCATACTTGTCATATGGCTAAACGAAAAAATTAAAAACGGTTTTGCTTCTATTAGCGTCAAATAATCGTCGAACAGAATATTGATACCGCGTGGTAGACTTAACGGGAGTTCGCTAATCATTTATTTTGTTGAGATTCCGGAACGTGGTCCCGGTGGAAGATGCTCAAGGAGATATCTGGTGATCAGCATTCTGACGTGGAGTTCTGATCCCGGTCCCTCACGCAGACCATGATTTCGATTTGGGTACACCATGTAGTCGAACGGCTTACCAAGTTTGATCAGCTTGTCAACCAAGCCTTCGATGATCTGGATATGAGTGTTTGTCTCACCGGATCCCGTGATGATTAAAAGTTTGCCATTCAACCCTTCGGCGAAGTTGATGGGGGCCGATCGTTCGTAACCCTCAGCGTTCACTTCTCGGGTTCGCATGTAAATTTCTTGAAACCAAGCATTGTACAGATGAGGCTGGGGCTTGGGCACCACAGCGATTCCGACATGATACACATCAGATTTTCGAAACATGGCATTGAGCGTATTCGAGCTACCGCCACTCCAGCCCCAAATTGCAACACGCGAAAGATCGACATAAGATCGCATTCGTCCTAACTGTTTGAGACCGGCCACCTGGTCTTCAGTTGAGAGAGGCCCAAGGCTGCCAAAAACAGATCGTCTCCAGGCAGCCCCCTTGGGAGATGGCGTGCCACGGTTATCGATGGATACAACCAAATAACCGAGGTCTGCGATGACACGATGGAAATCTATCTGAGCTGCGCCCCAACGATCCAAGACCGTCTGCGAATAAGGCTCGCCGTAAACGTAAACGAAGACGGGGTATTTCTTCGATTCATCGAAGTCTTTGGGTTTGATCAACCACGCGTCCATGGAAACATCGTTACCAATGTCGAGTTTCAAAAACTCAGTGGGACGTGATATCAACTTCTTTGCCTTCTTTCGAAGCTCTTTGTTGTTCTCTAAAACACGAGTCACCCGATGCTTTGGCAATTCGACAAGCTCAATGATCGGCGGCGTATCCAATCGGGAGTAAGTATGAAATGCCCATTTCGCATCTGGCGAGAAGTTATAGGTATGGGTGCCCGGTTGATCCTCGGGTGTGACCCGTTCAAGAGAACCAGATCCATCTAGCGGAACCCGATACAAATACTTTTGAGTTCCATTCTCTGGGGATGCATAGAAGTAGTACCAACCACCTTGTTCATCCACGACCGCCTTATCAATAATGTCGTATTCACCCGGAGTCAGCACCGCTAGCTTTTCTCCTTCTTGAGAATAGAGAAACGCGTGCCGCCATCCATCTTTCTCGCTGACTATAATAAATGCTTTGCCACCTTGAATCCAATTCAACCCCTTATTGATCCCGTGGCTTCCCACAGCCCACGCCTCATTGGTTTCTTCATAGATACGCTGAATCTCGCCCTTTATCGAAACGAGAAAGACCTCGCGTTTGTCACGGAATCGGCTCAGCTTCTCAACCAGAATTTCATCTGAGTTTCCTGCCCAGTCGACTTGTCCCAGGTAGTAGCCCTCTTCCGGGGCTTCAATCGACAACCACTGCGGCTGACCTCCTTTCATGTCAACAACACCGATACGAAGGGCTGAAATCACTTCCCCGGTTCTCGCAAAACGGTTTTGTCGAACAGATGGGTAAGACGGGTCATCAGGAACAAGAACATTCCTCATTCTTACATTGGTTGAATCCGACTCAATGAACAAGATTCGTTTCCCATCGGGACTCCATTTGGGGTCGCGATAAGAGATGTTACGATCTGATGAGTGCTTGGTCAGTTGCGTTCTATGCTCACTTTCCAGATCACGGACGAAAAGGTTTCGCCCACGATATTCCAGTAGGCGTTTTCCGTCTGGTGAATCAAAACTACTCCGATTTGGTTTTGGATCCGATGACTTCAATGCAATACGCTCGCCTGTGCGTACATCGTACTTTGCCAAGACCATCTTGTTCGATTCAGGGTCACGTTCACGTACTGTGTATCCTGAACTGTCCTTAAGCCAGTTTGCTTGCAGTCTCTTTGCCCGAAACTCACCATGCTGGTAAATCGCCTGCAGGCGCGGTTTCGTTTCTATTTGCCAATCTGACTGAGGAGATGTCTGACCATGTAGGTCACCAAGTTTAATTGTCAGGGAAACAGCGAAAAGAATAAATGCATATTTGGTTGAATGATTCATGTTGCCTGATACCAGAGTGTTTGTTTTGGGAGTTCAGTGAAGATTGACCTGCTCATGAATACGATTGTAGACGATCACTAACTGCATGGGCACTACAATTTCAAATTGGTGGCACTTCGGATGAAAGAAAAGCACCAACTTGAAATACAACTCTCCTTTCCCAATTTTCTTCATGAAGAGTCGTGCGCGATCTGCGTCACTTATTTCAGCTGATTTTTGTTGTCATAGATCCATTGGCTGTTAGACTTCAGGTTTGGCCGTCTATTTGTATTCGACGACATTCAGTACTGTAAGCTCTCTGCATTGCTGAATGTAGTTTGAAAATGGAACCTCAGAGTACATTGGCATGGCAACACCCTACAACTCGCATAGCAAGTCCTGCGAACTCTATGAATTTGGTCTGTGCTCTCTGAGTTCTCCGTGGCTTAAAACAATCCGTTCGCAACCGTGTAATCCGTGAAATCCGAGGTTCAGAACACAGTTTAAGGAGCTTACATGTTTCAACTATCACGACGCAATTTCCTTTCACAGGGGGCAGCGGGTGTTTCGGCTGCGATGCTCACATCACATGCGCGGGGTGATGCACCTGTTAGTGATAAAAAATACGCCGTGATTGATGAGGTTGCCTTCCGAGGGCAGACGCGGCGGTTGAAACTGATGCGGGGTGACCGCTACATGGCGGCATTGATTTTTCCCACGGATTATCCCACGCACTTTCGGTTGAAACCGGAACTGTATCCTGTCTGCACACCATCGGGAGTTCCGGTGACCGATACCCACCAGTACTGCTTCATTCACCATCAGTCGATCATGACGGGGCACGGCAAAGTGCATGTCGACGGAACGGATCATGCTGTCGATTTTTATCGACAATTGCCCTATCCCGATCAAGAACGCGCAGACAAATTCCACAAGACGCACAACCTGTTTCAGATGGGCCCTTCCGGAATTCAGAAGATTGTAAAAGCAGACTGGAAGGTGACAGACCATATTCAGCTGCGGTTGAAACTGGAATGGCAATTGCGTGATCAAGAAAGTGCCGGAGGCAAGCCCATCATCATCGAACATCGCCGGTACAATCTGTTACAACGTGGTCCCTATACTATTATCGATCAATTCACTCAACTCAGCCCGCATTCACAATCGCTCACACTGAAAGCAGATCGACATTCGCTAGTGGGTGTGCGCGTAAACGATTTAATTGATCCCGACGATGGTGGGATGATGCACGATTCTGAAAAACGCAAGAATCCTGATGGCAACTATTGGGATGCTTCAGGTGAGCGTAAAGCCCCCCGCTGGATCGACTGCACCGGTCGCATCGGCAACCAGACAGCGGGGATCGCTCTGTTCAGCCACCCCAACAATCAGCGTAACGAATTCTACAGCCGTGGCTGGGGTCTGATGATTCTCTCGCCGACACTCGGTCACGATGTGCGTGTTATAAAAGACAAACCATTACAATTCGCTGCCCGCTACGTTGCGCATGACGGTGCATTAGCATGGGAGGCTGCTGAGGAATTGTCTGAGGAGTTTGCGGCGGTCGATTATCAGAAGATGTTTGAGGCGGCGAAGTAGAGCCTGTGATTACGTTGTGAACGCAGGCTCATTTAGCTCAATTGATAATAGAAAGAACTCCTGATAGATTCAGGTAGAATCAAATTCTGTCTATCAATAGTTTTTTGACCTGAATCGGAACGAGATTATGAATCGCCGAATTGCCCCGTTGAAACTGTCCACCGACGATTTGCGCAATGAAGACTTCGGTTCTCACTTAGGCCGTTTTTTCTTTAATACACCGGACTTTGATTACGAACCGACAATACGTCATCTCAAAACTATTGATCAACTCAATATCCAATCCCACAGCACTGACGCACCCAAAGGACTGAGTCCGATCTGGCAGGTTCGTTTTGAATACCACGGATTCAATTTTTTCGTTGAAACAAATCACCACGGGGCTACATCCTCGTTTTTTGTATCTGACGTAAACTGTCCAGACGGTTTCCTGGTGGGTCTACTTAAAATATTTGGACAAATTGGCCCGCTAACCTGGGAACAACCAATACGCTGAGACGATAACATAGCTATTCGATAGACCAAAAAGTAATAATGGGTCAGGTCTCATAGAGGAGCAGTATCCTATCATTTAGTCCTGCTCCTTTACTGTTCCGGTTCCTGCAATCACACGATATAACCGGGACGAACGCCCTTCGGCTAATGGCGAACGCAGGGTAGCTGATAGGGGGCAGAACAGGAAACGCTGACTGGTAATCATTTTCACGAGAAAATGTTGGTAAAATGAATCGGGACGACGGGTAACATCCATCAAACAAAATCAGCCGCACGGCGTTAGCCGCGGTTTTCCTCCATCCAAAAAATTCCTACCTCTTTCCCACACAAAACAAATTCCACCAGATGTCCCCACCCCGCGGAAGCAATAATGTTCCAGGTCTCTTTTGTTGCTTTGTCAATTGTGGGTGACAGCCAAAAATGTCTGCCCGCTGGGCATCTCTACGTGTTGCGCAGGTGGATGCCATTCTGGGGGTGGCCGAGGAAGTTATAGAGATGAAAAAATCGACGCGTTAGACACGGGGGCGCATGCTATAAAAAAAAGCAACATTTCGAACCTGACCATGACTTTGGGGCCCTTCTGTCGCGTTCATTCTGAAACGCTCCACTAGCACAAAATTCTGAACTTGTTTTTGTTCTCGGCACTTAATTTTTAACCCTTTTCTGTTAGTTCACCACCCTTGCCACGTCTATACATTGCGTAGATAATATAAACACTTCAAATCCGCCTATAGCATTGAACTGAACTTCTGGGCCAAGCTCGTTTTCGAAAACATTTTCAAAACAGAAAATTCGCTCCCAGCGTCTCGGGCTTTGAAAATTCACCTTTTTTATCATTGATCAGGTTATTCCAATGAACATAGATCACAGACTGACTGTCTGCCTGATTGCGATCACTGGCATTTTTTCTTTGACTTCTGATCATGCATCGTCGGAAGAATCTGATATCGCTCCCATCAAGTTCCATCTCGAGAGAAAGAAACGGGACGGGACTGCCATCAGTCGTCTCCCCGCCGGACCTGTTGGAACCATTGCAACCGTCGATGGCACACCCGTCTTCGGGTTGGAATATCTGAGTCACAGGTACTTCATTGGCCGGGCACAGCAGGAACCGGGTCCGCTGGCGCGTGAACTGGTCAGGCAGGCGCTGCTGATTGCCGCGCGAGAGCATTTGGGTTGCCGCACCCGCGATGTACTTTTAGGCGAAGCATTACCCAAAAATCCATTGAAAAACTTGGGCCGGGTGGGCATTGTGTCGGTAACCGACTGGCCTCTGGGAAAGAAGAAGTATCTGGTTTTTGGGCTGGCTGTCTATCAGGAAAAACAGAACGAACGCCAGTTTCTGCTTGAGAAAAACTATAAGATTGAAGGTAAGGAATATGATATCCTGTCCCAGATCGGTGAGAAAATGGCGGACGCTTCCCGCAATGAATTTCCGGCCCTGTTGAAAAAACTGGGAGTTCCCCACCGCCCTATTTCCAAACCTCAATTTGCAAAAATTCCCGAATCACTCACAAAGGATGCATACCAGCTCAATTATTTGACACAGTATCAAATGATTCGTGGACTGCATCAGTTTCTTGATGAGAAAGGTCCGAACTGGCAAGCTTATTTA
>Ga0055584_100000155_pt1 | contig 64613 bp, 53 predicted proteins | sample OSDHelmetaG_FD_58716 | JGI IMG/M metagenome (GOLD analysis project Ga0055584, IMG submission 58716) | Pelagic marine sediment microbial communities from the LTER site Helgoland, North Sea, for post-phytoplankton bloom and carbon turnover... | ecosystem: Environmental > Aquatic > Marine >... | reverse complement strand
CGCGCCCCCCGCCCCCGGTCAGCCCCGCCAAGAAACCACGACCGGATCCTCCCTTCGCGCCGTCACCGTTCCGCCCCTCCGCGCCGGCAATCCTCGACGCCCCCCGCCGTTTCCTGTATTCGCTGCCCCGTGTCCAAGCCACTCCGAGCCGAACGAGTCGCCCGAGAGGTCCAGCGAGAGCTGGCCGACCTCGTGCGCCGAGAGGTCAAGGACCCCCGCGTGGGGCTCGTGACCATCACCCGCGTCGAACTGAGCGCTGACCTGCGCGAAGCGAAGGCGTACTTCATGCCCCTGGGCGACGCGCAGGACCGCGAGGAGACCCAGGCGGGCCTCACCGCGGCGGCGAAGTTCCTGCAGGGCCGCCTCGGCCGCACGCTCCGGCTGCGGTCGACGCCGCGCCTCACCTTCCACTTCGACCGGGGCATGGCGAACATGCACCGGGTCCACGACGTGCTCCAGGGCCTGCAGCGCAAGGAGCCCGAGGCGCCCGACGAGCTCGACTCGCTGGAGCTCGACGCGGGCAACGAGCTCGCCCCGGACGCCGCCGATCCCGAAGAGTCCGAGTGAGCCGGCGCAACCGCGCCGACCGCGACGATCGCCTCCAGGGCCTGCTGCTCGTCGACAAGCCCATGGGCTACACGTCCCACGATGTGTGCGCCGTGGTGAAGTCGCGCATGCGGCTGGCCAAGGTCGGCCACGGAGGCACCCTCGACCCCTTCGCGACGGGGCTGCTGCCCCTCATGCTCAACGGTGCCACGCGGCTGATGCCGCTGCTCGTCAAGCGCGACAAGACCTACCGGGCCCTCGTCCGCTTCGGCTGGGCCACGGACACGTTGGACCGCACCGGCGAGACCCTCGCCACCGGCGACCCCTCGGGCCTCGACCGCGCCGCCATCGACGCCGCCATCGCCCCCTTCGTCGGGCCCATCACCCAGACGATCCCGTACTACTCGGCCGCCAAGGTCGAGGGGAAGCGCCTGTACGAGTACGCACGCGCGGGCACCGCCGTAGAGCGCCCCACCAAGGAAGTCGTCATCCACTCCATCGACGTCCTGGGCCTGCGGGCCGGTGACGGCACGCTGGACCTCGACCTGCGCGTCGCGTGCGGGTCGGGCACCTACATCCGCACCCTGGCCGACGATCTGGGCCGCGCGCTGTCCGTGCCCGCCCACCTGACCGAGCTGCGCCGGGAGATCACCGGCCCGTTCTCCGTGGAGCACGCCGTGCCCCTGGAGGACATCAAGGCCGCCGGCGACGCCGACAAGGTGCTTCGGGACGCCGCGCGCGAGGAGGGCACTCCGCTGCCGTTCGACGCCGCCGCCAACTCCGCCTGCTGGACCGAGCGGGTCGGCGCGGCGCTGCGGCCCGTCGCGGACCTCGTGCAGGCGCCGGTCGTGCGCCCCCCCCAGGACCTGGGGTTGCGGCTGCACAACGGCTCGGTGTGGCGCAAGGAAGACCTCGCGCGCGTGCCGGGTCTGCCCGATCGCTACGTCCCCGGCGATCGCATCGTGGTCGAGGACGAGGCCGGCGTTCGGACGCTGGCCATCGCCAAGGCCGCCGCCGCCAGCGAGGCCCTGAGCCGGCTGCCGGACCGGGCCATCGTGTTCGAGGTCGAGCGGGTGCTCCGTTGACCCCACCACGGCCTCGCCGAGCGACGGCACGGATTCCTTGACACCCCGCGGGCGTCTCCGTACCTTTCGCGCCGCCGAGCGCGCGCACTCATTGCGTCACGCTGGCACCCCACCCATCTGCGGTGTTCGACCCCTGCGACGGACGCAGGACGGCACCGGCGGAGAGAAGACCCATGACGCCTGAGCGCAAGACCGAGTTGATCACCGAGTACGCCACCCACGAGGGCGACACCGGTTCCCCCGAAGTGCAGATCGCCCTCCTCACGGAGCGCATCAACCACCTCACCGACCACTTCCGCACGCACCACAAGGACCACGCCAGCCGGCGCGGCCTCCTGCAGATGGTGTCGCGGCGTCGCAGCCTGCTCGACTACCTCAAGAAGGTTGAGTTCGCTCGCTACAAGAACATCATCGGAAGCCTCGGCATCCGCAAGTAATTCGCCTGGGGGGCCCGCAACTGCGGGCCCTCTCTGGTTTCAGGCTCCCGGCGACGGGCGCCTGGCGAAGCGGAATAAGCCGCCTCGCCGAAGACAGGAGCGGCCGTCTTCCCCCGGGATGGGAGGGAGGCAGTCGCAGCCCCGCCAGGCAACCGGCGTCGCGCCGTGACCGGCGACGTCTCTGACGGGGTCCGAAAAAATCGAGCAGTCCCACATTGGATAGGCCGGACACGGGTTCGGTCGGGGCTGCTGGTCACGAGTGAAATTGAGAGGACTGCCAAATGGCAAAAGTCACCAAGTCCGTCGACATCGGCGGCAAGACCATCTCCTTCGAGACGGGTCGCATCGCCAAGCAGGCGGGCGGCTCTGTGCTCGTGCAGTGCGGAGAGAGCGTTGTGCTCGTCGCCGCCACCGGCGCCAAGAAGGGTCGTCCGGGCATGGACTTCCTGCCCCTGACCTGCGAGTACCGCCCCATGGCGGCCGCCGCCGGTCGCATCCCCGGCGGCTACTTCAAGCGTGAAGGCCGCCCCGGACCGAAGGGCATCCTGGTCGCCCGCATGATGGACCGCCCGCACCGCCCGCTCTTCCCGAAGAACTGGCGTGCCGAGATCCAGCTGCTCAGCTACCCCATCTCCCACGACGTCGAGAACAACACCGACGTCCTGGCCGTCACCGGCGCCTCGTGCGCCGCGACGATCTCCGACATCCCGTTCGACGGCCCCCTGGGCTGCATCCGGGTCGGCCGCGTCAACGGCGAGTGGGTCGCCAACCCGACCAAGACCGAGCTCGAGAGCAGCGACTTCGACATGATCGTCGCCGCCACCGAGCACGCGATCACGATGGTCGAAGGCGGCATGGCCGAGGCCCGTGAAGCCGACGTCGTCGAGGCCCTGGACTTCGCGTTCAAGTCCATCCAGCCGCTCATCACCCTGCAGAAGGAGATGCGCGACGAGATCGGCAAGACCAAGCGGGTCGCCCCGCCCCTGGCCGACAACGACGCCCTGTTCGCCGAGATCGAGGCCAAGTACGGCCCCGACGTCACGGCCTGCTTCAACATCAAGGGCAAGCACGAGCGCAGCGATGCGTTCGGCGCGGTGAAGACCGCGATCCGTGCCGACCTGGGTGCAGCCGACGACGCGTCGGACGACGAGAAGGCCGCCCGCCGCTCCTTGCTGGGCGAGATGCACGGCAAGCTGGTCAAGCAGTTGATGCGTCGCCGGGTCATCGCCGAGGGCATCCGCCTCGACGGTCGTGCGCTCGACGAGGTGCGGGACATCGCGGTCGAGGTCGGGGTCCTGCCCCGCACCCACGGCTCGGCGCTGTTCACGCGCGGCGAGACCCAGGCGCTGGTCACCTGCACCCTCGGCACCCGCCGGGACGAGCAGCGGATCGACGAGCTGGACGAGCAGGGCTGGAACCGCTTCATGCTGCACTACAACTTCCCGCCCTACTCGGTCGGTGAGGCGCGGCGCATCATGGGTCCCGGTCGTCGTGAAATCGGCCACGGAGCGCTCGCCGAGCGCGCCGTCCGCGGCACGATTCCCGCCGACTCGCCCTACGTGGTTCGCGTGGTGTCCGACATCACCGAGTCCAACGGCTCCTCGTCGATGGCTTCGGTCTGCGGCGCGTCGCTCGCGATGATGCACGCCGGCGTCGCCGTCACCGCTCCGGTGGCCGGCATCGCCATGGGCCTCATCAAGGAGGGCGACGACTTCGCCGTCTTGACCGACATCTCCGGCGACGAGGACCACCTCGGCGACATGGACTTCAAGGTCACGGGCACGTCCAACGGCGTCACGGCGTTCCAGATGGACACCAAGATCAAGGGCGTGAGCTCGGAGATCATGACGAAGGCGCTGCACCAGGCCCGCGAGGCCCGGCTGCACATCCTCGGCGAGATGAACAAGGTCATCTCGGAGCCCAACACGGAACTGTCGCCCTACGCGCCTCGCATCGAGCAGGTGCAGATCTCGCGGGACCGCATCCGCGACATCATTGGCCCCGGCGGCAAGACCATCAAGGGCATCACCGAGCAGACCGGCGCGGTCGTCGACGTCCAGGACGACGGCACCGTGACGATCTCCTCGACCAACATGGAGTCGCTGGAGGCCGCCAAGCGGATCATCAGCGAGATCACCCAGGAGGCCGAGGTCGGCAAGCTGTACCTCGGGATCGTCAAGAAGGTCGTCGACTTCGGCGCCTTCGTGGAGATCTTCACGGGCACCGACGGCCTGGTCCACATCAGCGAGCTCGCCCAGGGCCGCGTGGACAAGGTCACCGACGTCGTCTCCGAAGGGGACGAGGTCCTCGTCAAGTGCATCGAGGTCGACAAGTCGGGGAAGATTCGTCTCTCCCGCAAGGCGGCCCTCGGCGAGTCGCTCGGCGTCTAGGAACGGAGTGTTCGGGGTGAAGTCCATCACGCTGCGGCTGCTGCGGCTTCACCCCGAGCGCGACTCGGATCTTCCGCTGCCGACGGCGGCAACGGAGGGTTCGGCGGGCCTCGACCTTCGGGCCGCGGTCACCGAACCCATCGTGCTCCGCCCCGGCGAGCGGAAGGCGATCCCCACGGGGCTCGCCATGGCGGTCCCCCAAGGAGCCGAGGTGCAGGTCCGTCCGCGGTCCGGCCTCGCCATCCGGCACGGGATCACCTTGATCAACAGCCCCGGAACAGTCGATTCCGACTATCGGGGAGAAGTGCAGGTCCTCTTGGTCAACCACGGCCAGGAGGATTTCGTCGTCCAGCGAGGCATGCGCATCGCGCAGGCTGTCGTCGCGACGCTGACGCCGGTCACGGTGCAGCAGGTCGACTCACTGGACGACACCACCCGCGGCGCGGGTGGGTTCGGCTCCACCGGCCAGATGGGCTGACGGAGCCAGGGGAACGCAATGCTCGAGACGCTCACCGACGGCTTCCGCGACGTCCGCCTCCGCATGCAGGGCAAGGCCCGCATCACGGAAGAGGACATCACCGAGGCGCTGCGCGACATCCGCGTGAGCCTGCTCGAAGCCGACGTCGACTACGCCGTTGTGCAGGGCTTCGTCGATCGGGTGAAGGACCAGGCGGCCAACCAGGTCGTCCAGGTCAAGGCGAAGACGAAGAAGAAGCAGGCCGTGCAGGTCTCGCCGGCGGACCACTTCGTCAAGATCTGCCACGACGAGCTGGCTGCCCTCATGGGCCCCGTCGACATCGAGCTGGAGTACGCCAACAAGGGCCCGACGGCCGTGATGATGGTGGGGCTCCAGGGCTCGGGTAAGACGACGACGTCGGGCAAGCTCGCGCGCTACCTGAAGACCAAGAAGGGCAAGAAGCCCATGCTGGTCGCGGCCGACACCTACCGGCCCGCCGCCATCCAGCAGCTCATGGTCCTGGGCCGCAAGCTCAACATCCCGGTCTTCTCGCTCCGCGGCGTCAAGCCGACGGACCTGTGCAAGATGGCCATGGCTCAGGCCGCCTCCGTGGGGCGCGACGTCGTCATCTTCGACACCGCGGGCCGCCTCGGCATCGACGACGAGATGATGGGCGAGCTGAAGCAGATCCACGAGGTCACGAAGCCTCGCAACGTGCTGTTCGTCTGCGATGCGATGATCGGCCAGGACGCTGTCCGCACCGCCCGTGCGTTCCACGAGCGCCTGTCGCTGACGGGCCTCGTGCTGACGAAGCTCGACGGCGACGCCCGCGGCGGCGCCGCGCTGTCCATCAAGGAAGTCACCGGCGTCCCGGTCAAGTACGTCGGCATGGGCGAAGGCCTGGACCGACTCGAGGAGTTCCGGCCCGAGGGCCTGGCGTCTCGCATCCTGGGCATGGGCGACATCGTCGGCCTGATGCAGGACTTCGAGGAGGTCGTCGACGCCGAGAAGGCCGAGGCCGACGCCGAGAAGATGTTGAAGGGCGACTTCAACTTCGACGACTTCCTCGAGCAGTTCCGCATGATCCAGAAGATGGGTCCGCTGCAGGACGTGCTCGAGAAGATGCCGATGATCGGCGACTTCCTGCCCAAGGGCTTCAAGATCGACGACCGCGAGCTCGTGCGGATCGAGTCGATGATCAACTCGATGACGAACGCCGAGCGCAAGTCCCCGGGGATCATCAACGAGAGCCGCGCCCGCCGCATCGGCAAGGGTTCGGGGCACTCGCTCAAGGACGTCCAGGGCCTGCTGGAACGCTTCAACATGGCTCGCACCATGATGAAGGAGATGGGCCGCGCGACGGGGATGATGGGCAAGCTCGGCGCCGGCGCCGGCGGCATGCGGCGGCTCAAGCGCCAGGGCATGAACGTCGACCCCGCCATGCTGAGCCAGCTGCAGAACATGGCCGCTGCCGAGCAGGCGGGGGACTTGTCGTCCCTGGGCATCCCCGGCCTCGGTCCGCCGAACCCGCGCAAGGTCACGAAGGACCCCAGCAAGAAGAAGGCGGCGCGCAAGGCCGCCCGCAAGGCCCGCAAGAAGGGTCGCCGCTGAGCCGGTCCGCAGCGGGGCGCGCGTGACCCGGCCGATGGGGACGAACCCGCCCCCGGATGTGGCCCGCGTCGCGGTGCTGCGCCTGGGTCGCCTGGGCGACCTCGTCATGACCGTGCCCGCGCTGCAGTGGCTGGTCGCGGCGGGCCTGGACGTCGCGCTGATCTGCGCCCCGCGGTACGCCGCGCTGATGGAGTCGCTGGCGCCGGGAGTCACCGCCCTGGCCCCCGACGACGTGGGCGACGAGTCGTTGTCGGCGCTGCTCGACTTGCACCGAACCCCCGAGAGCTCCCCGCTGGCACGCCGCCTGACGGTGGCGGGGCCCCGCATCCACTTGCGCAAGGAGTCCCTGGCCCGCCGGGGGCTGCTGTTGGGCTGGTCGGGGCCGGCCCGGACCTGGCCCCAGCGGCACCTCGAGGCCGCGGAGCGGTTGTTGGTTGGCCTCCGCGTCGCGGCGCCGGGGATGCCGGCGCCGCGCCCGCGGGCTCCGCTGCGGGCCCAGGGCGAGGTCGTCGGCCTGGCCGTCGGCGCGGGCCACGAGACCAAGCGCTGGCCGGCCGAGCACTTCGCCGCGGTGGCCTCGGCGCTGCGGGACGCCGGCCGGGAGGTGGTGGTGCTCGCCGCCCCCGACGAGGCGGCCTGGGCGTACCGCGCCGCGCCTCCGGGGGTGGAGGTCCGGCTGCCCGAGACGCCGCTGGCGTTGGCTGAAGCGATGGCTGGGTTCGGGGTGATCGTCGGCGGAGACACAGGCACCACCTGGCTCGCCGCGGCCCTGGGGGTCCGGGTCGTCGCGCTGTTCGGCCCCACCCCGGTCCGGGCTGGGTTCTTCGTCTGGGGGGAGCCGTCGGTGGCCCTGTCGACGGGGGAGCGCTGCGCCCCGTGCTCCATGCACGGCGGGCCCAAGTGCCCCAGGACCCACCACCGCTGCATGGGCGAGCTGCTGCCGGCTCAGGTGTTGGAGGCGGTCGGGTTGTGAGGGTCGCGCTGCTGACGTGGGACTGGCCGAGCTTCGCCGGCGGGGGCGTGGCGGCGCTGAGCCACACGCTGGCGTCCGCGCTGGCCGCCGGCGGGGACGAGGTCGAGGTGTGGACCCGCGGGGGCGGCGCGCGCAGCGCGGGGCTGCGGGAATCGGGCCCGCCGGGGGTTCGGGTGGTGGGGATCCCGGGTCGCTCCTGGCGCCGGAAGGGCACGACCCACCTGACGCGGGGGCTGCCCGCGCACCTCGCACGCTTTCGACCCGAGCTCGTCGTGGTGACGCCCTGGGACGGCCTGCCCGGAGCCCTCGTCGCGGGCCTGGATCCGGTGCGCACGCTGGTGTTCGCCCATGGCCGAGACATCACCGGGGATCCCGGCGCGGACCGCAGGGCCCTGCGCGCAGACGTGCTGGCGGACCCCCGGCTCCGCTGGCTCTGCCTGACCCCCTGGCTGCAGGCCGAGCTGACCGCCGCCGGGGCCGCCGCGACGGTGGTGCCGGCCGCGGTGCCCGTTCCCCCGCCGTGCCCGCCGGGGGAGCCGGGGCGTTGGATGGCGCTGGGGCGGCTGATCCCGCGCAAGGGCCAGGCCGTCGCCGTCGAGGCCGTCGGGTTGCTGCTGGCGGAGGGGCGGGATGTCCGGCTCGACGTCGTGGGCGAGGGCCCGGAGCGGCCGGCGGTGGAGGCGGCGGCGGCGCGGTGGGGGGATCGCGTCGTGGTGCACGGGGCGGTGTCCGACGCCCGCCGCGAGGAGCTCTGGGCCCGCTGCTCGGGGCTGGTGCTGCCGTGTCGGGATGGCGAGGCGGGCGAGCGCGAGGGGTTCGGGCTGGTGTTCACCGAGGCCGGGGCCCGGGGCCGGCCGGTCGTGGCCGGGCGGGCCGGGGGTGTCTCGGCGGCCGTGGACCACGGCGTGACCGGACTGCTGGTCGACTCGTCCGGCGATCCGCGCGCGGTGGCCGATGCCCTGGCCGCCGTGCTCGACGGGGATGGGTCGGCGATGGGGGCGGCCGGTCGCCGCCGGTGGGCCGACCGGCACCGGCCCGGGCACCTGGCGGCGGCGGTTCGGGCCGCGGCGGCGGAGCGGATCCAGGGCAACCGCCGAGGGGCGGCGTCGGGCGAGGCCCGGCTGTGAGCCCGCGACGCTGGGTGGTGGCGGTGCGAGCCGCGATCCCGGGGCCCCGCCCCCAGGGATGGCAGGCGCTGCAGCAGGCGGTGGGCCTGGCGGAGTCGGGGGTGCCGCGGGTCGATCTGGTGGCCGACGCCCCCCGGGTGGACGGCGTGCCGGCCGACGCCGCGGCGTGGCTGGGCCGGGCGCTGCCGGAGAACCTCCACCTCCACCAACCCCCGACTCCCCAGTCGCCGCCGGTCGCGGGCCTGCGGTTTCGAGCGGCCCTACGCCGCCTGCGGAGCCGCGACGCGGTGCTGCTCTGCCGGGACCCGCGGGTTGCTCCGCGCGGGTGGGGGCGGGTCGTCCGGGAGTGGCACGTGCAGCCCCACCCCGGCCTGCGGAGCTTCGAGGCGGCCCAGCGCGCCGATCTGCACGTGGCCGCCTCGCTCGGCATCGCCGAGGACCTGCGGGCCCTCGCGCTGCCGACCGCGTGGCTGCCCAACGCCTGCGGCCTCGACCCGCGGCGAGCGGCCCGCCGGGCGACGCTGCCCCCGGCGCCCGATGCACCGGTGATCGCCCTGGGCCTGCACCGGCGGGGCGGCCTCGATGCGGCCCTGGACGCGTGGGCCGACCCGACCCTGCCGCCGCTGCTCCTGGCCGGTCGCGATCAAGGGGGCGTGCGCGTCGGAGGCTGGGCCGAGGCGGTGGCGGCACGAGGCCTCAGCGATCGGGTGCGGCTGGTGGGCCCCCGATGGGGGAGCGAGCGGGACGACCTGCTCGACGGCGCCTCGGCGTGGCTGGCCCTGTATCCCGAGGACGAGCAGACCCGGCGTCGCCTCTGTCCACTGCAGGTCGCCGACGCCCTGGGCGCCGGCCTTCCCCTCATCGCGACGGACCTCCCGGGGCTCCGCGCCCAGGCGGGCGAGCACCCCGTGACGTGGGTGCCTCCCGCTCCGTCCCCGGGGGTCCTCGCGGCGGCCGTGCACGAGGCGCGGGCCAGCGACCGGCCCCCCGCGTCGGCGTCCGACTGGACCGAACGCGCCCGGGGGCTACGCGCCGCCCTCCTCTCCTGCGAGACTGCGGCGTGAGCCTCAGCGTCGGCTACCTCATTCGCTACCTCCCGGCCCCGTCCCAGACCTTTGTGCTGGACGAGGCCCGCGCCCTGTCGTCCCAGGGCGTGCGGGCCATTCCCTGGGTGTTGGACCGGGTGCCGCGGGCCGTGCGCCACGCCCGGCACGAGGAGCTGTACAAGGCCACCAACCTGACGCCTCGCCCGTCGAGTCCCCGATGTCTCTACGCCGCGCTGGTCAGCGAAGAACTGGCTCCCTACGCCGAGCTGCGGCGGCACTGGCAGCGGCACGGGCGGGGCCGGGACCTGCGCCGCGTGGCCTGGTTGGCCCGGTCCATGCGCGCCCAGGGGATCGACGTGCTGCGGGTCCACTTCGCCGGCGAGGTCGCCCGGTTCGCCGTGGCAGCGGGCCGGCTGGCGAACATCCCGGTCTCCATCGCGGTGCACGGGCGGGACCTCTTCGTGCCCGAGGCGGACTTCGACTGGATCGTGCACCACGCCGCTCACGTCTCGACCATCACCGAGATGCACCGCGAGCGGCTCCTGCGGTTGGGTCTGCCGTCGCAGCAGGTCACGGTCTTGCGTTGCCCCGTGACGCTGCCGCCGGGGCCGGCTCGGCTTCCGGCCAACGACGGCACCCTGCGGCTCCTCACGGTCGGCCGGCTGGTGCCCAAGAAGGGGCACGACCTGCTGCTGTCGGCCTGCGAGCGCATGGTGGAACAGGGCCAGCCGGTGGCGCTCACCATCGTCGGCGGCGGCCGCGAGGCGCTGTCCCTGCGCAACCAGGTGGCGGCCGCGAGGCGCCGGCTGGGGGAGCGCGTCGGCCAGATGCTGCGCGTCGACCTGCTGGGGGCGACGCCGGTGGAGACGGTCGAGGGGTTGCTGCGCGAGGGCGGCTACCACGCCGCCGTGCTCGCCTGCCGCGTCGCCGACGACGGCGACCGCGACGGCATCCCGGTGTTTCTGCTCGAGGCGCTCGCGCACGGCGTCCCGGTCGTGACCTCGGACCTGCCGGGCTTCGAAGAGGAGTTCGGCCGCGAGCAAGGCGCGCGGCTGCTGCCCCTGGTCGATCGAGGCTCCGTGTTGGAGCCCGACCCCGAGGATCTCGCGGACGTCCTGCTGGAGCTGGCGCGGCGTCCCCGGCGCCGGGCGAGCCTCGCTCACGCGGCCCGTGTCGGGGCTCAAGCACGGGCTTCGGAGCGAGGTTCTCCCGAGGTCGTCGGGGCCGAGCTGGCCCGGGTCCTGGACCGGCTGTGTGCTAAGTTCCGCGCCCCGTCAGAGGCTCCCCGAGAGGTCCCCGCGTGAGCGATTCGCCCCGCCGTTCGATGACCGGCTACGGTCGCGGAGTCCGCCAGTCGGCCGACCTCGTGGTCCGCGTCGAGCTCCGCTCCGTCAACCACCGCTTCCTCGATCTGTCGGTGAAGCTGCCGCGCCCGTGGCTCGCCATGGAGTCGGCCATCGCCGAGCGCCTGCGTGGGCGCCTGGGCCGGGGCCGGGTGGACGTCTTCGTCAACCGCGAGGCCAGCGGTGCCTCGGGCACGGTCGCGAAGGCCGACGTGCACCTCGCGCGCAGCGTCTTGACCGCGGCCCGCGAGCTGGCGGCCTCGCTGCACCTCCCGGGCGAACTCAGCCTCGAGCAGGTGGTGGGGTTCCCCGGCATCGTGTCGTTCGAGGCGGCGGCGGTGGATGCCGAGGCCGAGCAGCCGGCGGTGCTCGGGGCGCTGGACGAGGCGATCGAAGCGCTGGTGACGATGCGGGCGGCCGAGGGCGCGCGCATGGCCGCAGACGTGGCGGCCCACGTCGATGCGATCGAAGCGATCACCGAGGACATCGCGCAGCGTGCTGAAGGGGCACCGGCCGAGCACCTGCAGCGGCTTCGGGCTCGCCTCACGGAGCTGTTGGCCGAGACGGATCTGGACGAGGGTCGACTGGAGCAAGAGGCCGCCACGCTGGCCGACAAGGCCGCCGTCGACGAAGAGATCATCCGCTTGCGCAGCCACATCGCGCAGGCGCGTGACCTGTTGGCGGACGCCGAGCCGTGCGGCCGGCGCCTCGACTTCCTGGTGCAGGAGTTCCTGCGCGAGACCAACACGATCGGAAGCAAGACGCCGGACCCGGCGGTTCGTCGGCAGGTCGTCGAGTTGAAGTCGCTCATCGAGAAGATGAAGGAGCAGGTGGCCAACCTTGAGTGACCCCGGCCTGTTGATGGTGCTGACGGGGCCTTCGGGGGCGGGCAAGACCACGCTCGTTCGCCAGGTCCAGCAGTGGCTGCCCGAGTTGATGTTCTCGGTGTCGTTCACGACCCGTCCGCCCCGCGCGGGCGAGGTCGACGGCGTCGACTACCGCTTCGTGGATCACGCTGACTTCGAGGCGCGGCTGGGCAACGGCGAGTTCCTCGAGCACGCCCGCGTGCACGGCAACCTCTACGGGACCCACCGGCCCTCGGTGGAGCAGGCGGTGGCCGACGGCGGCCTGGTGCTGCTCGACATCGACGTGCAGGGCGCCGTCCAGGTGAAGGCCAGCGACGCCGACGCCGTCTACCTCTTCGTCCTCCCCCCTTCGCTGGAGGAGTTGGAGGCCCGGCTGCGCGGCCGAGCCACGGACCCCGAGGACGTCATCGCCCGGCGGCTGGTGACGGCCCGCGGGGAACTGGCCCAGGCGCCCTGGTTCGAGTACCTGCTGGTCAACGACGAGGTCGACCCCGCGGCGCGTGCGCTCGAGGCCGTTCTCCGGGCGGAGCGCCTGCGTCGCGCCCGGCCGCACCTCGCGGCCCGGCTCGATCTCGCCGGCCTCTCCCAGGCGCGGGGCTGACCCGACGCCGGCTCGTTCGGCTGCCGGCGCGCGGCTGAATGATCATTCACTTCCTGCTCCCGGGCCCTCGACCCGCTTGTCGCGCGTGGTTACGCTTGGAGTCACGAACCACGGCGCGCCCGCCGGAGCAGGAACCGACCCCCCGATGATCCGGCTCGAAAACATCCTCGATCAGGTGCGCAGCTATGCGCCAGACGCGGATGTCTCCGTGATCCGGAAGTCGTGGGTCTTCGCGCAGAAGTACCACCGGGGGCAGACCCGCAAGAGCGGCGAACCCTACTTCGCCCACCCCCTGGAGGTGGCCAACATCTTGGCCGGCCTGCACATGGACGTGGAGACCCTGGCGGTCGCCTGCCTGCACGACACGGTGGAGGACACGCCGGCGACGCTGGAGGAGATCGAAGAGCAGTTCGGCGCCTCGATCGCCCAGATGGTCGACGGGGTCACGAAGCTCGACAAGCTCGACTTCCGCTCCGCCGAGGAGGCCCAGGCAGAGAACTTCCGCAAGCTCGTCTTCGCCATGGCCCAGGACATCCGGGTCATCGTGGTGAAGCTGGCCGACCGCGTGCACAACATGCGCACGCTGGGCTCGATGCGGGCCGAGAAGCGCGCCCGCATCGCCCGCGAGACGATGGACCTGTACGCCCCCATCGCCGGGCGCCTGGGCATCGTGACCCTGCAGGACGAGCTGCAGGCCCTGTCGTTCGAGCACCTACACCCGCTGGTCTACGAAGAACTGGCCCGGCAGATCGAGGCCCGTCGGCCCTGGTTCGAGGGCTACATCGAGCGCGTCCGCGGCGACATGGTCGACGCCATCTCGCTGGCGGTCCCCGACGCGGAGATCAAAGGCCGCGTGAAGGGGCTGTGGTCCGTCTACAACAAGATGCAGGACAAGCAGCTGACGTTCGAGGAGATCCACGATCTGCTCGCGTTCCGCATCCTGGTGGACGACGTGGGGCAGTGCTACGCGGCGCTGGGGCTGGTGCACAGCCGCTGGGCGCCGCTCTCCGAGCGCTTCAAGGACTACATCGCTCAGCCCAAGGCCAACGGCTACCGCAGCCTGCACACGACGGTGATGGGGCCTGAAGGGGAGCGCATCGAGGTCCAGATCCGGACCCGCGAGCAGCACCGGGTGTGCGAGTTCGGCATCGCCGCCCACTGGACGTACAAGGAGGGGCGCCTGGCCATGAGCCAGGAGGAGGTCCAGCAGTACACGAAGATCCGGCAGTTGCTCACCTGGGCCGAGGACGTCGAGGACAGCCGGGAGTTCCTGGACCTGCTGCGGGTCGACCTCTACGCCGACCAGGTCCACGTCTACACGCCCAACGGCGACGTGAAGTGGTTCCCCCGCGGCGCCACGGCGCTCGACTTCGCCTACGCGGTGCACACGGAGGTGGGGCACACCTGCAGCGGCGCGCGGGTCGGGGGGCGGCTGGTCAAGCTGAACTACCGGCTGCGGGCTGGCGACACGGTCGAGATCCTCACGAAGTCCGATCAGACGCCGAAGAAGGACTGGTTGCAGATGGCGGTCACCGGCCGCGCGCTGTCGAAGATCCGGGCGCACCTGCGGCGGGAAGAGCGACGAGTCAGCGTGGACCGCGGGCGGCAGATGCTCGACCAGGAGCTGCGCAAGTTCCAGACCTCGCTCAAGGCGGCGATCAAGAAGGACGATCTGCGCCCGGCCATGGACCAGCTCAAGCAGCGGTCCCACGACGAGCTGTTCTCCTCGCTGGGGTACGGGCGGCTGGGCGTCGAGAAGGTGCTCGCCATCTACGTGGACGCCGACAAGCTGGCGGCGGCGAAGGCCCCGGCGGAGCCCGAGGTCGAGGATCCGGCCACCATCACCCTGACGGGCCTCTTCAAGCGCATCGCTCGCCGCAGCCGGTCGCCGGTCGTCATCGACGGCATGGACGGGATGCTGACGGTGTTCGCGCGGTGTTGCCGGCCGGTCCCTGGCGACCCGATCCTCGGTTTCGTGACGCGCGGACGCGGGATCACGGTGCACCACAGCCAGTGCCGGCAGGCGATCTCGCTGCCGCCCGAGCGACGCGTCGACGTCGAGTGGAGCAAGGAGCACACGTCGGTCCACGCCGCGCGGCTGCACATCGTCACCGTCGACCGGCCCATGATCCTCGCCGACCTGACCAAGGCCATCGGCAAGATGAACGTGAACATCACGAAGGCCGACGTGCGGACGACGACCGAAGACCGAGGCCACATCACGCTTGATGTTGCGGTCCAGGACGCCGGTCAGCTGCGGAACCTGATGCTGGGTCTTTCGAGGCTGAAAGGCGTCATCAGCGTGGACCGGGCTACTCCGAGCTGACCTTCGGGCCTGTCGAGCCTGCCCGGGGCCGAGAGCGGTTCTGCACCAAGGGCACCCATGGCTTGCAAGGGGTTGGGGTTGCTCGCGTCCCTGCAAGGGCCTGCGGCGCTCATCGCAACGGCCGCTGGGCGGCCGCGCAAAGGGCGCGAAGGGCGCAACGGGGCGGCGGCTGGGGCCGACCGGTCCACGCGACGAAGGCGTCCCGCGAACCGCGACGGTGCCCCTCTGTTTGTTGGTTCCCTGCCCGCGACCCCGAGCCTGTCCCCCCAATCATCGGACCCCTCGGACGGCCAGACGCCTCGGTCCCACCGCGCCGTCGCCAGCCCACAACGCCCCCTTTGCGTCCCTCGCGCCCTTTGCGCCGTGGCCCCGCCACGGTTGCGATGAGCGCCGCAGGCACTCCCAACGCCACGGCCGTTGCGTGAACCTGCAGCCCGGATCGAATCGGCCGCGACCCGCTCAGTACCACCGTCGGGCGCATCGACGTCGCCGGCACGCTCGGCGGCCGTGACGTTGCGGTCGACCGGATCTGATCACGCCGCGCATCGCGCCCGGCGATCAGTTGCCCTTGTTCTGCTTCGCCAGCGCCAGCCGCTCCACGAGACGGCCCGCGAGGCACTCCCCGCCCAGCCCCAGCGCCGGCAGCGCCGCCGGCCCCGCGCAGAACAGGTTCCGGTGGGGCATCGACACCCCGAGGCCGCTGGCCACCGGGTCGTCGGCCGGCGCGACGGCCGGCGTGTAGGCCACGGGCCGCGGGTCGACGGCGATCGGATGCTCGTCGTCGACCTCGACGCCGATGGGCACCTGCAGCACTTCCAGGTGGCGCTCAAGCCACGGCACCAGCCACTTCAGGCGGTCCAACATGCGGCCCGCGACCGCGTCGAGGCCGTCGGGGAGCCCGCCGTCCTCGGAGTAGGGGACCAACGTGGACAGGGTGAGCGAGCGGTGGCCGTCGGGCGCCAGGGGGCTGCCCGGGGGGCTGACGCTCAGCAGCACGCAGCCGCCGGGCTCGTCGACGGCGTCGGGGCCGTCGTCCACCAGGATCGCGTGCTCGGCGAGGTCCGGCGGGATCACGCCCTCGCGCACTCCCAGGAAGATGGAGTACCGGAAGTGGGACGGCGCGAGCCGGTGCAGCACCCGCTCGTACGCGCGGGGTGCGCCGGGTAGCAGCGGCAACAGATCCTCGGGATCGCCCCCGGTGATCACGAACTGCACCGGCATCTCTTCGGCTCGGCCTTCGAACACCGCCGCCTCGATGCGCCGCTTGTTGCCTTCCAGGCCGATGAGCTTGTCGGGCAGGACATCGACGCGCATCGCCTGCACGCGCCGCTTGAGCAGCGCCAGCAGCGGCGACTCCTCGCCGGGGTCGGCGAACACACCGTCGAGGGCGGCCGCCAGGTGCAGCCCCGCGACGGGCAGCGGCAGGTCCTCGACGACGTCGAGCCCGCAGAACGGACGAACCAACGCCCGCAGGATCGACTCGGCGGTGGCCGACAGGTGGGCGCTGGTGAGGAACTCGCCCCACGTCGGGAGGTCCTCGGGCGGCAGGGGAGGGCTCCAGTCCGGCCGCGTCAGCCCCAGGTTGGTCAACAGGCCCGTCTGGCCCGCGTCGTCGACGGCTCGGTCCAGGGCGTCGGCGAAGGAGGAGGCCGAGGCCCGGGCCTTCGTGATGACGTCGAGGATGGCCGGCGCCTCCGCGCCAAACTCCCGCTTCAACTCTGCCTCGAGCTCACCGGGCCCCTGGGGGATGTCGAGGCGGTGCTTCGTCGTGATGACCTGCAGTCCCGGGGTTCCCCGGCGCATGGCCTGGAGCCCGTGGGGATGGAACTTCAGGGCCTTGAGCGTGCGCGGCAGCAGCAGCCCGCCCACAAAGCCCGCGACCGGCGGCCGGTGGCGCAGGAAGCGAAAGGAGCCCGCTCCGGGCGGGGTGCCTTCGTCGCCGAGCACGAGGACCGACAGCCCCGCGCGGGCCAGCAACGCGCCGGCCGTCAGCGCGCCGGGGGAGGGGTCGATGACCAGGACGTCGTAGTTGCGGGAGATCATGGGTGCGCCGCCAGGGCCATGGGCTGGTTTGAGTCGATCGTGTGGGTGCCGTCGAGCAAGGCCTTGAGCACCGCGGGGTACAAGCGATGTTCCTCCACCAGGACCCGCGCCGCCAGCGTGTCGGCGTCGTCGCCGGGCAGCACGGGCACCCGCGCCTGGCCCAGGACCGGCCCGCCATCCAGCGATGCGTCCACGAGGTGGACCGTGCACCCGTGCTCGGCGTCGCCCGCCGCCAGCGCGGCTTCGTGGGTGCGCAGCCCCGGGTGGAGCGGCAGCAGGCTCGGGTGGATGTTCACGATGCGGCCCGAGAACGGCTGCACGAATCCCGGCCCCAGGATGCGCATGAAGCCCGCGAGCACCACCCAGTCGGCGCCGCTGTCGGCCACCGCCCGGGCCAGGGCGGCGTCGAACTCGGCGCGCCGCGCCCGGCCGTAGGCTCGGTGGTCGACGACCGCCGTCGGGATGCCGCGCTCGGCGGCCCGCTCCAGGCCTGGGGCGCCGGGCTTGTTGCTCAGCACCAGGACGAACTCTGCGTCCCACCCCTCCGCGTCTGCGGCGTCCAGGATCGCGAGCATGTTGCTGCCGCGACCGGAGATCAGGATGGCGACGCGGGGACTCACCGAAAGCGCACCGGTTCGCCGTCGCCGCGCGGCACGATCTCGCCGATGGGGAAGGCCGTGCTGCCGTGCTCGGCCAGCAGCGCGATGGCGTCGTCGGTCTGGGCCGCCGGCACCGTCAGCGCCATGCCCACGCCGCAGTTGAACGTGCGCAGCAGGTCGCGCTCCGACAGCCCGCCGAGGTCGCGCAGGGCGGTGAAGACCGGGGGGAGCGTCCACGCGGAGCGATCGACCACGGCGGCGCAGTCCGCCGCCAGCACCCGCGGCAGGTTCTCCGGCAGGCCGCCGCCGGTGACGTGGCACAGGGACGCGACAGGCAGATCGGCCAGCAGAGCGAGCACCGGCTTGCAGTACATCGCCGTCGGCTCCAGCAGCTCGTCGGCGACGCTCCGGCCGCAGCCCGGCAGCTCGTCGTCGAGGCCGAGCCCGGCCTCCTCGAAGATCACCTTGCGGACCAGCGAGTAGCCGTTGCTGTGCAGCCCCGAACTGGCGATGCCCAGCAGCGTCATGCCCGCCGTCACCGCGCTGCCGTCCAGCACCTCGGAGCGCTCGACGCCACCGACGCAGAACCCCGCGAGGTCGTAGACGCCCGGGGCGTAGACGCCGGGCATCTCCGCCGTCTCGCCGCCCACCAGCGCGCAGCCGGCGCGGTGGCAGCCCTCGGCGATGCCCGCGACCACCGCTTCGCCGACGCCGACGTCGAGCTTGCCGGTGGCGAAATAGTCCAGGAAGTAGAAGGGCTCGGCGCCGGCGCACAGGATGTCGTTGGCGCACATGGCGACCAGGTCGATCCCGACCGTGTCGTGGCGGCCGGCGGCCTGGGCGACCTTGACCTTCGTGCCGACGCCGTCGGCGCCGGACACGAGCATCAGCTCGCGGTAACGCCCTGCGGGGATCGCCCACATCGCGCCGAAGTGTCCGAGGCCGCCAACGACCTCGGGTCGAAGGGTGCGGGCCACGAGGCTGCCGATGCGATCCACCAGCGCCGCGCCGGCGTCGATGTCGACGCCTGCGTCCTTGTATCGATCTTGCGTCACAGGAGAGCCTCCCAGGGGTGAAGGCGGCCGTAGGATGCAGGCCGTGGCAGACCTTTGCAAGACAGGGTCGGGCCCCTATTCTCGACGCGCCTGGCGCGCTGCCGCGGACGCTGGCGGAACCGTCCATGGCGCGCTTGATCTCCGTCCCCAGCCCGGCCTCCGTAGCGCGCGCTTTGAGCGGGTCGCTGCGCAGCAACATCGGGACCTGGCGCTACTACATGGGCGACGCCCAGGACCGCCGCGACGACGCCGGCCTGCCCGGCGAGTGCGTCCTGTTGATCCAGGGCTTCTTCCAGACCCGTCGGGTGATGGAGACGCTGGAGCAGCGCCTCCGCGCCGACGGCTACCGGGTGATCTCGTTCCACCTGGGCGGGCTGCTGGGGAACTTCAACACCCGCGGCATCCACACCCTGGCGGCCCACGTCGAGCGCAAGATGGAGCGACTACGCGAGCGCTACGGCATCGACCACGTCCACATCATCGGTCACTCCATGGGCGGCCTGGTGGCCCGGTACATGGTCTTGCAGGGCAACCACGACTGGATCCGCACTGTGATCACGCTGGGCACGCCGCACCACGGCACCCCCATCGCGGCCCTGGGCGGCGCCCTGGGGCTGCTCGTGGTCTCCCGGGCGATGTGGCAGCTGTTCCCGTTCAGCGGGATCGTGCGGGACATGAAGGCCCAGCCGGTGCCCGGCAGCGTTCGCCTGGTGTCGGTCTACAGCACCGGCGACCTCATCTGCCCCTACACCTACTCGGCCTTGACCCCCCGCGATGGCGACGACGTGCGCAACATCCTGGTCAAGGGCCTGGGCCACATGGGCCTGGTCGAGGACCCGTGGGTCTACGGCCTCGTGCTGCGCGAGCTCAAAGGGCGCCCCCACGACTCGGCGTCGGGCCCGGTCGCCGACGTCGACGAAGAGATCACGCGGGCCAGCTGAGCCGCCGCGCGGCCCGGCTCAGAACGAAGAAGCCGCCGCCCCGAAGACTCGGAGCAGCGGCTTCGTCGATGTCTTCGTCAGCTCAGCCGGCGCAGCAGCGAACGCCCACGTGGACCTGGCCGAAGGTCGGCGAACGGTCGACGGCCGACGCGCAGCGCGTGCCCTGGTCGTCCTTGCCGAGCCCGCCGGGCTTCACGAGGTAGTTGCCGCCCTTGGGGGTGCTCGTCCACTCGGCGGCGCCGCCGCTGAGGTTGAGCACGCCGTAGCCCGAGCCGCACGCGGGGTGCTGGTCGGCCTTGTAGGACGGGACGTAGCCCGACTGGGGACACCGGGTGCCGTCGAACTCGTTGCCGTACGCGTAGATCTGGTTGTCGGGGCCCTTGCAGGCCTTCTCCCACTCCTCGGCGTTGCAGAGGCGCTTGCCCTGGGCTTCGCAGAGGCCCTTCGCGTCGGCCCAGGTCACATCGACCTTGAGCTTTCCGGCCTGCTCGGCGTTGAACGTGCGCTTCTCCTCGGCCGCCTGCTCGTCGTCCTCGGGGGACGCCGCCATGCGGGGGATGTGCAGCTCGTACTTGTCGATCCAGTAGCCCTCGACCTCGACCACGTGCTCCTCACCCTCCTGGATGATGAGCCCCGAGCCGTCAGCGGCGTAGGCGCGCAGGTGCCCGGCGACGAAGCTGCCGCCCGGGATCCACACCATGTCGGCGTACTTGGGGTCCGAGGAGGCCGGGGCGCCGGTGCCCGCGGGCTGGCCCTTGTTTGCGGCCCGCAGCGTGGACAGGTGCTCCATGGAGGCGGCCTGAAGCTCCTGGGGAGTCGGCTCGGACGCCTTGAAGTACACCGCGGCGATGATGCTGACGACGATGAGCAGACCCAGCAGGATCAGCGTGCGCACGGGGTTCGTGTCACCGCCGCCGTAGACGTCGGCGAACGTCGTCTCCAGCGCGTTGACCATGTCCGAAGCGGTCTGGAACCGGTCCTGGGGGTTCGGGTTCAGCGAGATCTCGACGAGGTCGTCGATCTTCGCGCTGATCTCTCCGTGGCGGAGCTCCGACGGCATCAGGTAGCGGCCGATGGGCGGCGAGCCCGTCAACATCTCGTAGAAGATCGCGCCCAGGGAGTAGAGGTCCGAGCTGGCGTCGGCCTTGGCCTGGAACTCGCCCATCTCCGGCGCGAGGTACCACGCGCCTTCGCGGTTCAACTCCGAGTCGGTGAAGACCGACGGGCTGATGAGCGAGGCGAGGCCGAAGTCCGAGAGCAGGACGTCGGTCGCCGGCTTGCCGTCGGCGCCGGTCGTCTTGCGCAGCAGGATGTTTTCGGGCTTGAGGTTGCGGTGCAGACCCTTGCTGTGGACGGCCTGCAGGATCTTCAGCGTCGACAGCAGGATGTGCTTCATCTGCGCCGGCGGCATGTCCTCGCCTCGGCTGCGGTAGCCGTCGAGCAGATCTCGCAGCGAACCGCCGTCCATGAACTCCGTCGTGAAGAACAGGGTGCCGTCGTGCTCTCCGGTCTCCTGAATCGACAGGATCCCCGGGTGCTTGAGCGTCCGGAACGCCTGCACGCCGAGGTTGAACTTGTCGAGGCTGGCGTCCTTGCCGAGCAGACCCTGGCGCACGAACTTGACGGCCTTGATGCCGCCAGACTTCGCCTTGGCCTTGTAGACCGCGCCGAGGAGCCCCTCCCCGAGCTTCTCGAGGATTTCGTACTGGCCTCCGACCTGTTGGCCGGCGGAGTACTCAGGGAGTGGGTGCCGTTCGGCAGCCTGGACGCTGATGCTGTCTGTCGTCGTCGACATGAAGGCTCGCTGACTGATGGGCTTGCTGGACTTCGGCGGCGGCCCGGGCCCCTCCCAGCGCCGCCGATCTCCCTCAACGTGCTTGCAGGGCCGCAAGCCGCGGTACCTTATCAAGGGTCGCCACCGCGCGTCCAATGCGTCAGCGCTTGTCGGATCTCGGGTCCCGGGGCCGCCCGCGGCGGGCGAAGCCGGGCACGAAGCCGAGGAAGCGACGCCACCTCAGCGCCCGCAGCCACTGGCGCAGGAACAACTGCCAGGTCAGCCCCACGAGCAGCGCGCCGGCGGCGAACAGGCTGCCTCCCAGGGCGAGCGTGAGCATCCAGCCCAGGGGCCCGAGCCCGTCGTCGCCACGGCCCAGCACCAGCACCGCCAGGAGGATGGACGCCGACACCAGGTAGGCCGAGGCGCCGATGCCGAAGACCACCGAGCGGCCCAGCTGGTCCAGGGTCTGCGCGAGTCGATCGACGGCCGGAGTCTCCGCTGAGAGCTGGAAGTTCCCCCGCTCCAGATCCAGCAGCAGCTGATCCAGTTGCCCCGGCAGATCCTTGAGGAGGTGGCTCGCCCCCAGCGCCGAGCGGAGCATCTCGCCGCCGATCTGCTCGGGGTCCATGCGCGCCGACAGCAGCCGCGTGGCGTAGGGCCGCACCGCCTCGACCATGTCCCAGTCGGGCACCAGCTCCCGCGCGATGCCGTCCAGGGCGACCTCGGTCCGGGCCAGCACGGCGTACTCCTCGGGCAGGTGGAGGCGGTGGCGTCGCGCCAGCTCCACGAGCTCCATGGCGATGCGACTCGTGTCCTGGTCGCCCAGCTTCGTGCCCTCGTAGCGGTCCAGCATCTCCTGGATTTCGGCCGACAGCGTGCGCAGCTGGACGCGGCCGTCGGCGGACCCCGCGCGGTACAGCGTGCGCGCGGCGGCCTCGGCGTCGGCGAAGATCACGGCCACCAGCAGGGCCTCCAGCACGTCCCGCATCTCCGGGGTGATGCGGCCCACCAGCCCGAAGTCGAGGAACGTGAGCGTCGAGTCGTCGTCGATGAGCAGGTTCCCGGGGTGGGGGTCGGCGTGGAAGAGCCCGGCGACGAAGATCTGCTGGAAGGACGCTTCGATCAGCCGGTCCATGGCCAGCCGGCGATCGGCCTCGGTGCCGTCGATCTCCGTCAGCCGCTTGCCCTCGATCCAATCGAGCGTGAGCACCTCGCGCGTGCTCAGGCGCCGCCAGATGCCCGGGACGGCCACCCCTTCGATCCCGGCCATCGCTTCGGCGAACCGCTCGGCGTTGTCGGCCTCGTCGCGGAAGTCCACCTCTTTGCTGATGGCGCGGTCAAAGGCCTGCACCACGGCGTGGGGGGTGGTCACGCCGAAGTCGAGCTGCCCCTCGAGCAGGTCGGCCAGCATGTACAGGATGTTCAGGTCCGACCGCAGGGTCGCTTCGATGCCCGGCCGCAGGACCTTCACCGCGACGTCGGCGCCCCCGGCGATGCGCGCGCGGTGGACCTGGGCCATGGACGCCGACGCCACCGCCTCGGGGCTGAAGGACTCGAACAGGTCGCTCACGTCCGCGCCGAGGGCCTCGCTGACCACGCGGCGGGCTACGTCGCCGGGGAACGGAGTGACCCGGTCCTGCAGCGTCGTCAGCTCGTCGACGTACTCGCGCGGGAGCAAGTCCGGCCGCGTCGACAGCATCTGCCCGAGCTTGACGAAGGTGGGGCCGAGCTCCTGCAGCGCCTGCACCAGCCGCTTCGGGGCGGGCAGGGTGGGCTCGGTGCGCTTGGCATCCACGCCCCCCAGCCCCGGAATGCGCGCCAGCGGGATGCTCGCGATGATCTGGCCGAAGCCGTGACGAACCAGCACCGTCAGGACCTCGCGCGCCCGCGCGAGGTCCGCCAGCCGGTACAGCGGGTCGGCGGTTATTGGCTGCCTCCGAGGTCGAACCAGAGCAGGCGCTGGCTCAGGGGCGCCCAGACCAGGAAGAGGTGCTGGTACAGGGTGCCTTCGAAGGCGGACTGCTCGCGGGGCCGCAGGCGGGCGCAGCGAAGGCCGACGCCGACGGTCAGATCGTTGCTGCCGGCCAGGCCCAGCGCCTGGGCGATCTGGGTCTCGAGGACGTCGAGCAGCATGAATGCGTGAGGGCTGAAGGTCCCCGCGGCTGAACTCTGGTTGGAGCCGCCGGCGGTGGGGTGGTGCTTCAGTGCGTCCAGCAGCCCCTCGCGCACGTCGGGCCAGCCGATGGGGCCGACCCGGGCGACGTGGTCGGCGAACTGGAGGCTGCCGCCGCTCCGGTACCCGGGCAGGACCTCCACCTCCACGAACTTGGCCAGGATGTCGGCGTGGGCGCGGTCGGCGGGGTCCCAGTCGCTGGCGTCGGGCCCCTCGACGGCGAAGCCGCGAGCGTCCCACCAGGTCATGAAGTTCGTCGCCGTGTAGAGCTCACCGATCTTCCCCAGCGCCACGTGCAGCGGGTCCGTCTTGGGGAGGGGCGAGAAGGTGAGGGGGCCGGGCGCCACGGCCGGACTCTACCAGTGGGCCCTCGGCCTCGCGCTTGGGGCCTGTCGACCGGCCAGCGGGGGTAGACTGGTGTCTGGGTCGACGATCGAGTAGACCCCCGCCGAGCCGGGGCAGCAATCGGTCGCCGACGCAACAGGGTAGGGGGTCGTCCCATGACTGCGCAGCCTTCATCCGCCCCGTCGAGCACGGCGAGCTGGGCCGGGCCTCAATCGGCCCCGGGCCACGACTCCACGGTCTTCGTGCCCGACTCCGCCGCGCCGCGCATCCTCGTGGTCGAGGACGACGGCGACTTCCGCAGCCAGCTGGGCGACTACTTCGCGTACCTGCAGTGGGACGCGGTGCTGGCCCGCTCGTGCGACGAGGCGGTGGCGGGCTTCAAGCAGGGGCCCGTCGACCTCGTGCTGTGCGACGTCATGCTGCCGGGGGCCGACGGTTTCACCACCGTCAAGACGCTCCGGGCGCTGCGGGGCGGCGAGGCCGTCCCCGTCGTGATGATCAGCGCGGTGTGGCGAGACCCCAGCCGGTTCCGGTCGCAGCTCGAGGACATCGGCGCGGTCGAGTTCCTCCGCAAGCCGCTGTCCATCCTGGAGCTGGGGCAGCGAATCGGGGCGATCCTGCGGGCCCCCGACGCTTTGATCCGGGGCGGGGCGGCGACGCGGTCGGGGCAGTTCCGGAACCTCGGCGTCGACGCGATGGTGCGCAAGACCCTGACGCCGCTGCAGACGCTGGGGAGCTACCGACCGGCGGTGCTCATCGACCTGTTCGTGACGCTCTTCGAGCAGCGGCGATCGGGGCTGCTGGTGCTGACGGGCGACGACGGCCGCCGGGAGATCGGGTTCCTGGACGGCTACCCCGTGCAGGCCGAGACGGACGAGCCGGCGGAGATGCTGTCGGCGGTGTTGATGGACGAAGGCAGCATCGCGCCGTCGGACGTGCCGCGGCTCCTGGCGGCGCAGCGCGAACTGAAGCGCCCCCTGCGCGAGCTGGTGGTGGAGCGGGGCATCGTCGGCGCCGAGGCCGCGCTGGCGGCCGAGCAGCGGCGGGTGCGGCGGGTTCTGCTGGGCGCGTTCGGTGGGTACGGCGACTTCGAGTTCCTCGAGGGCGAGGAGATGGTGGTCCGGGCCGGTCGGTTCGAGCTGCACCCCATCCCGCTGTTGCAACGGGTCATCCGGGACATCCCGCTGCGGGAGTTCGGGGGCGAGCTGGGCAAGCGGAGCACGCAGCTGCTGGTCCCCGGGGCCCACCACCGACGTCTGCACGCCGAGCTCGCCCTGCCGCCGGAGCTGGACTGGCTCGACGCCGCGATGGCCAACGGGCTGGCGATCAAGGACCTGTTGGCGGCCGGCGACCACCCCGAGCAGCTGCTCAAGACGGTGTGGTTGCTGGTGCGGCTGGGCATCGCGGACACCGTCGACGACGCCACCCGACCGTCGCAAGCCGAGGGCCCCGTGCGCGGACGCCCCCCGAGCCTGGTCGTCGACACGTCGCCGGAGATCGAGATCCTCGGCGACCGGGCCCGCGAGCTCCTGCGCGACTACCTGTGGCTCGTGGACGCCGACTGCTACCGCGTGCTGGATGTGCCTCACCACGCCAACGACGTCGAAATCGAGGCGGCGTGGAAGGGGCGGGCGGCCCGCTGGCGCGCCGTCGCGCTGAGCGAGGAACCCGCGCGCGTGAGAGTCAAGGCCACCGAGCTGCTCGAGCGACTGGCCGACGCGCGGGATCTGCTGACCGATCCGGCGCGGCGCGAGCGCTACGATCGCCGGCTGATCGCGGGCCTCGCCCACACGGTCCGCGAAGGCACCGCGACGCAGCGATTGGCGCTGGCCCGCGAGGCGCTGCAGCAGGGCCGGCACCCCGACGCCATCGCCGCCTACCGCCTGCTCCTGCGGGAGCACGCCGGCAGCGTGGAGGTGCTGACCGGGCTGGGCCTCGCCTTGTGTCGACACCGCTACGTCGCCGGTCCAGCGGCCCTGGCCGAAGCCCGGGAGCTCCTGGCCCGGGCCGTGGCGCGTCAGCCCGACGACGTCCGGGTCCTGCGCCAGCACGCCGAGGTGCTCGACGCGGCGGGCGACCGCGTGGGCCTGCGCCGCACCCGGGAGCGGCTGACGGAGTTGGAGTCCACGGGCAACTGGCCGCGCGTCCGCGGGTAGAGCGCCCGCCATCCCCGCCGACCTTGCGTCTGCGCGCCGGGTCGGCATCCTTCCGCGCCATGCAGTCCGACACCCCCGCAGCCCTGGGCCTCGACGTCGGCGGACACGGCATCAAGGCCGCTCTGGTCGACGGAGCCGGCCGCGTCCTCCACTTCGAGAAGCGTGAGATCGCTGCCCTCGGCGGTCGCGCCGTCGACGCGGTCGAGGAGCGCCTCGTCGAGCTCGTGGCCGCATTGGATGCCAGCGCCGCGGAGCTGGGCGTCGAGACGCCGCTGCCCATCGGCGTCGGCATCCCCGGCTTCCACGATCGCCGCACCGGTTTGTTGCGCCAGTCCCCCAACTTCCCCGGCTGGGAAGACGTCGCGGTCGCCGCCCGGCTCACCGAGCGACTGGGTCGCCCCGTCATCACGGAGAACGACGCCAACGCCGCCGTGCTCGGCGAGGCCTGGGCCGGCGCGGCGAAAGGCTGCGACGACGTGCTGATGCTGACCCTGGGCACGGGGGTGGGCAGCGGAATCCTCGTCGGCGGGCACCTCGTCCGGGGCCACGCCGGCGCCGGCGCCGAGGCCGGGCACTTCGCGCTGTACCCCGGCGGCCGCAAGTGCGGCTGCGGCCAGCGGGGCTGCTTCGAGCGATACGCCAGCGGTCCGGCCCTCGTCGAGACGGCTGAGGAGGCCTGGTTCGAGGAAGGCCAGACCGGCGACCTGCCGGTGACGTCGGCCCGGGAGGTCTTCGAGCTGGAGGCCGAGACCGGCGTGCGCCCGGACCTGTGGGCTTCGCGGGCCATCGAGCGCTGGTCCCTGGATCTGGGCATGGGCCTGGCGTCGCTCGTCCACATCCTCTCGCCGGGGGCCATCGTCATCGGCGGGGGGCTGATCGGCGCCTGGGACCGGTTCGCCGATCCAGCGCAGGCGGCCCTGAGCAAGCGCACCCACCCGGCCATCCGCGGCGACGTCCTACCGCTTCGGCGGGCGGCCCTCGGAGAGGCTGCAGGCGCCGTGGGAGCGGCCGCCGCAGCGCTGGGGCACGGAAGTTGAAGCGGTCCCTGCCGGGTTGCGATCCCTCCCCCTGGAGTGTATCCCTGCGCCCGAACCGGACGCCCGGGCTCTGCCCCCTATTTCGGGAGGCGGAAGCCACCGGGTCCGGCACCCGCCGATCGGAGGGATGATGACCGCCCAGTACCTGCCCGTCCTGCTTGCGGTGCTCGGCTCAGCCGGGTTCATGGCCGCGATGCTGGGGATCAACAAGGCCCTGGGCCCAAAGCCCCTCGCAGCGTCGACGCCGGCCGTCAAGAATGAGCCGTTCGAGTGTGGCGCGCCGCCGCTGCAGCAGAACAACAAGCGCCGCGTGAGCGTCAAGTACTACTTGATCGCCCTGCTGTTCGTGATGTTCGACCTCGAAGCGGTCCTGCTCTACCCGTGGGCCGTCCTGTCCCGCGAGCTGGGGATGTTCGGCTTCGCCGAACTCCTCGTCTTCCTGCTCTCGCTGCTCGTGGGCCTCGCCTACGCCTGGCGCAAGGGGGCCCTCGAATGGCGCTGAAGCAAAGCAACATCGTCTCCATCGGCAAGGGTCCCAAGCCCTCCGGTGCGCAGTTCGCTGACCAGGCGGGCTTCCCGCTCAGCGAGGACCTGCCCCCGGGCTACGAGCTCATCGCCGAGCAGGGCCTGGAGAACAAGGTCTGGACGACGTCCTTGGACGCCGTCTTGGGCTGGGCCCGGAAGTTCTCCCTGTTCCAGTACCCGTTCGTGACGGCGTGCTGCGGCATGGAGTTCATGGCGGTGTCCGCCAACCACTACGACACGGACCGCTTCGGCGCGGCCCTGCCGCGGTTCTCGCCCCGCCAGAGCGACATGCTCATGGTGGTGGGGACCATCGTGCACAAGCAGGCGCCGGTGCTGAAGACCGTCTACGACCAGATGACGGAGCCCAAGTGGGTGGTCGCGGTCGGGGCCTGCGCGGTCAGCGGCGGCTTCTACCAGAACTACACGTCGGTTCCGGGCTGCGACAAGGTCATCCCCGTCGACGTCTACATCCCTGGCTGCCCCCCGCGGCCGGAGACCATCCTGGATGCCTTGCTGAAGCTGCAGGACAAGATCCAGAAGTCCCGCCACTCCGTCCTGTAGACGGAAAGGGAGCCACCATGAGCGAAGCCGAAGAGCCGGTCGTCGAGACCGAGCCCACCGATACCGCACCGACGACGTCGCTGCTGCTGACCCGCGTCCTGGCGGACCTGGGTGACCTCGTCGTAGCCCACCACGACCGACTCGGCGACGACACGATCGTCATCGCCAGCGCCGACCGGCTGACGGTCGCGCGCTACCTGTTCGAGTCCTCGGAGCTGGCCATGGACATGCTCATGGACAGCACGGGCGTGGACTACGACGAGCGTGAGCCGCGGTTCGAGGTCGTGGACCACTTCTTCAGCACCCGAGCCCACCACCGCCTGCGGGTGCGCAGCCTGGTCGACGAAGACGAACTCGACGTGCCGTCGCTGTGCCCGCTGTACGGCTCGGCCAACTGGATGGAGCGCGAGACCTACGACATGTACGGCATCTGCTTCACCGGCCACCCCGACCTGCGCCGCATCCTGCTGTACCCCGAGTTCGTCGGGCACCCGCTGCGCAAGGACTACGACAAGATGCACGCCCAGCCGCTGTTCGAAGAGCGGTACCCCGGCGTGCGCGAGACCTCCACCGTGATCCACCCGGAGCCCGGGGATCAGGAGCCGATCCATGCCCCCTGACGCCGCCATCGCGCTGGATCCCCAGCGGGCCAAGGAGATGTTGGCGCTGCCCTACAGCCAGGGCGGCGACTTCGTGAAGCTCGAGCAAGAAGAGGGCATCACGATCCGGCGGATCTACCCCGAGGGGACCGACACGGACCTCTCCGTCCGCACCGTGGTCAACATCGGCCCGTCCCACCCCGCGACCCACGGCACCATCCGCATGGTCGTGGAGTTCGACGGCGAGACGATCGTGGGCCTCGACATCATCCCCGGGTACCTGCACCGCGGGTTCGAGAAGGAGTGCGAGAACCACACGTACCACCAGGCGATCCCGTACACGGACCGCCTGAACTACTGCTCGCCGCTCATCAACAACTTCGCGTGGGTCGAGACCGTCGAGAAGCTGTTCGAAACCGAGGTTCCGCGCCGCACGAAGCTCATCCGCATGTACATGTCGGAGCTGAGCCGGATCACGGACCACCTCACCTGCCTCGCAGCCTCGCTCATGGAGCTGGGCGCGATGACGCCGTTCTTGTGGCTCATCGAGGTCCGCGACTGGATGTGGGAGCACATCGCCCACATCTCCGGTGCCCGGCTGACCCAGAGCTACGCCCGCATCGGGGGGCTCGCCCGCGACGTCGACGACACCTGGCTAGACCGCTGCGAGGAGCTGTTTCAGACGGAGCTGGTCCCGAAGCTGCGCGACGTCCACAACCTCGTGGACCACAACCGCATCTTCATCGACCGCATGCGCGGCGTTGGCGTCGTGTCCCAGAAGGACGCCATCTCCTACGGCGTCACGGGCCCGGTGCTCCGCTCGACGGGCGTGGGCTTGGACTGCCGCAAGTACGACTCCTACTCGCTGTACGACGAGGTCGAATTCGACGTGCCGATCGGCAAGTACGGGGACAACTACGACCGCTACTTCGTCCGCATGCGCGAGATGGAAGAGTCGATGCGGATCTGCCGTCAGGTGGACCGCCTGATCCGCGCGACCAACGGTGACCCCATCAACGCCGACGACCCCCGCTGCGTGCTGCCCCCCAAGTCGGAGGTCTACAGCAACATCGAGGCGTTGATGAACCACTTCAAGCTCATCATGGAAGGCCCGCGTCCCCCCAAGGGAGAGGCCTACCACGCCGTCGAAGGCGGCAACGGCGAGCTCGGCTTCTACATCGTCTCCGACGGAACCGGGATGCCGCTCAAGGCGCGCTGCCGGCCCCCGTCCTTCATCAACATGGGCTCGCTGCACCTGCAGCTCCTCGGCGCGCAACTCGGCGACGTGGTGCCCATCTTCGGCCAGATCAACATGATCGGCGGGGAGTGCGACCGATGAGCACGTCCCAGGGCGTGACCGCCCTTTCCGCGGACCGGGCAGCGTTGATCGGCGGTCGCGAAGCCGCCCGCGACGACCTGGCCACGGCCAACCCGACGCACGAGAAGCTCAAGTTCAGCGCGGCCGCGGCCGAGCGGCTGGAGTGGCTGCGCACGCGGTACCCGAAAGACCACCAGCGCGCCCTGATCCTGCCGGTGCTGTCCATGGCGCAGCGCGAGTTCGGCTGGGTCAGCCCCCAGGTCGTCGCGTTCGTCGCCGCGCAGATCCCCGTGCCGGTCATCCAAGTGGAGGAGGTTGCGACCTTCTACACGATGTACAACAAGCAGCCCACGGGCCGCTGGCACCTGCAGGTCTGCCACAACATCAGCTGCGCCATCATGGGCGCGGACATCGTCATCGAGCACCTCGAGGGCAAGCTCGGCATCTCCGCCGACGGATCCACGACGGACGACGGCGAGTTCACGCTGACCCGGGCCGAGTGCCTGGGCTCCTGCGGCACCGCTCCGATGCTGCAGTGCAACGACCACTACTACGAGAACCTGAGCCTCGCGGCGGTCGACGACCTGCTGCAGACGCTTCGGGACACGAAAGACAGCAAGACCACGAAGGGCGAGTTGCCCCTCGGTCCCGGCTCTGGCCCCTCCCGCGCCCTGCCTCGCGACGGAGCCCACCTTCGCGCCGGCGAGGGCGTGGTCGTTCCCGGCCACGGTCACGGTGATCACCACGAGCCCGAGGTCGAGCGGCCTGCCGCCATCGACCCCGACGACTCGCCCCTCTTCTCGGCGCGGGGGATGGCCCAGTGAGCAAGTACCCCGTCCTCGATGGCCACAAGTCCCTGCTCAACTTCGAGCGCGGGACCAGGTCCTGGCCCCTGTCCAGCTACAGCAAGCGTGGTGGCTACAACACCAGCAAGGAAGTCCTGGGCGGCAAGTACCAGCCTTCCGAGCTCATCGAAGAGGTCAAGAAGTCCGGCCTGCGCGGTCGCGGCGGCGCCGGGTTCCCGACGGGCCTCAAGTGGTCGTTCCTGCCGAAGGGCGTGGACAAGCCGGTCATCCTCGCGGTCAACGCGGACGAGTCGGAGCCTGGGACCTTCAAGGACCGCGTGATCATGGAGGAGAACCCTCACATGCTCATCGAGGGCTGCGTGCTCTCGTGCTACGCGATGGGTTCCAACAGTTGCTACATCTACATTCGCGGCGAATACGTCATGTCGCTCAAGCGGATGGTGGCGGCGGTCGATGAGGCCTACGCGAAGGGTCACCTCGGGGCGGACATCTACGGGTCAGGCTTCAGCTGCGACATCACCGTGCACAGCGGCGCCGGCGCCTACATCTGCGGTGAGGAGACCGGCCTGATCGAGTCCCTTGAGGGGAAGAAGGGCCAGCCCCGCATCAAGCCGCCGTTCCCGGCGGTCTACGGGGCGTTCGGCTACCCGACCATCGTCAACAACGTCGAGTCCATCTCGGCGGTCTGCTACATCGCCGAGTTCGGGGGCGAGGGCTACCGCGCCTGGGGCACCGAGAAGTCCGCGGGCAGCAAGCTGTTCTCGGTCTCGGGGCCGGTCAAGCGCCCGGGCGTCTACGAGGTCCCCATGGGGTATCCCTTCAAGGATCTCCTGAACAACGAGTGCGGCGGCATGCTCGACGGCGTGGCGCTCAAGGCGCTCATCGTCGGCGGCTCGTCGGTCCCGGTCGTGGACGCCGAGACCGCGCTCAAGATCAACATGGACTACGAGTCGTGCGCTGAGCACGGGACCCTGCTGGGGTCCGGCGGCGTCATCGTCATCGGCGAAGGCACCTGCATGGTGCGCACGCTGATGGTCCTGCTGCGCTTCTACCACCACGAGTCCTGCGGCCAGTGCACGCCCTGCCGCGAAGGCACGGGCTGGATCGAGCGCATCGTGACCCGCATCGAGAACGGGCAGGGGACCGAGCACGACATCGACGAGCTCTACCGCATCGCTGACAACATGGAGATGCGCACCATCTGCACGTTGGCGGACGCCGCGGCGTGGCCGACGAAATCCTTCATCGAAGTCTTCCGCGACGAGTTCGAAGAGCACGTCCGCACGGGCAAGTGCCCCCACGGCAACCAGTTCGCCGATCACTTGAACCTTCGGGGGGGCGGCACGCCCCAGCGCCACGGCGACCCCGAGCACGCGTTCGTTTCCTAGGGGCTGTGGTCATGTCCGACACCGTCACGCTGAGCATCGACGGCCGCGAGGTCACCGTCCCGAAGGGGACGAAGGTCATCGACGCGGCGCAGCAGCTGGGGATCAACATCCCCCACTTCTGTTACCACCCCGGCCTGCCCGTGGACGGCAACTGCCGCATGTGCATCGCAGACGTCCGCACCTGGAACCCGCGCGCCGAGAAGCACATGCCTGCTCGCCGCCCCGCGGTGACCTGCTGGACCGACGCTGAAGACAACATGCTGGTCTTCACCGACACGGAGGACGTCAAGAAGTCCCGGCGCACGGTGATGGAGTTCCTGCTCGTCAACCACCCCATCGACTGCCCCATCTGCGACAAGGCGGGGGAGTGCATGCTGCAGGACTACTACATGGCGCACGACCGCACGCGGTCGGAGCTCCGTGAGGACAAGGTCCACAAGCCGCGGCTGGTGAAGTTCGGCGAGCGCATCGTCTACAACGGTGAACGCTGCATCCTGTGCTCTCGCTGCACACGCTTCACGTCCAACGTCACGAAGACCTACGAGCTGGGCATCGTGAACCGCGGCGACCGCGCCATCGTGGAGGTCGCCGGCGACGGCACCTTCGACAACGCGTACACCGACTGCGTGGCCGACGTCTGCCCCGTGGGCGCGCTGACCAAGCAGGACTTCCGCTTCAAGAAGCGGGTCTGGTTCCTCAAGCACACCGACTCGGTCTGCGGCGGCTGCTCGCGCAACTGCAACACGGTCGTGGACCACGACTCCACCGAGATCGTGCGGATCATGCCGCGCGAGCGCCGCGGCGTGAACGACTGGTGGATGTGCAACGAGGGGCGCGACCTCTACAAGGAGCACGACGTCATGGTCCGCGCGACCGCGAAGGGGTCGGCGGCTGACGCGGGCGCCATCCTGGGCGAGGCCAAGGCGCTCAAGGGCGCGGGGTTCGCGGTGATCGCGTCGCCGTGGATGAGCAACGAGGAAGCCTGGTTGCTGACCGACCTGGCGACCAAGAAGCTGAAGATCAGCGACGTCGGCATCAAGACCGACCGCACGGTGGGCTACCCCGCCGACGATCTGCTGCACACCGACGACCACAACCCGAACCGCCGCGGCGTCGCCGAAGCGGGGCTGGTGCCCAACAAGAAGGGCGGCCGGGACCTCGACGCGATCCTGGGCGCGCTCGGCGCCGACGCCGGCACCGAAGAGCAGCCGGGCATCACGACCCTGCTGGTCTGGGGGCCGGGCCTCGCGGGGCACTTCGACTCGGTCGAAGCCATGACCGCGGCCCTGGCGGGCATCCGGGTGGTGCAGTTCACCGACGAGGCCGACGCCGTCTCGGGGTTGGCCGACGTCGTCGTGCCGCTGAAGTCCTGGGCCGAACGCAACGGCACCTGGACCAACGTGGACGGCCACCACAGCCGCTTCCGCCGGGGCCTGCGGGCTCCCGCCGGCGCGCTGGACGGTGTCGAGGCGCTGCTGGCGTCCTACGAGGGCGCGGGGCTCAAGGCTCCCGCGGCTACGCTCAAGGACATCCGCAAGAAGCTGAAGCAGGACCCGGACACCGACGTGCGCGAGTTCGCGAACGGACAGTTCGAGTTCCCGAAGCGCCAGACCAACTTCCGCCACACCAGTGGCGTGCTGGAGCTCTGAGCCATGGACGCTGGATTCGTTGTTGTCGCGTTCATGAACCTGGGCTTCGTGCTCGGGCTGCTGCTCAACATGGGCGGCCTGCTCACCTGGGTGGAACGCAAGCAGGGCGCGCTCATGGCGCGCCGCATCGGCGCCAACCGCGCCTACATCCCCATCCCCGTGCCGACGAAGCACGGCCTGCGGTGGAGCAAGCGCTTCACCGCCATCGGGCTGTTTCACGCGCTGACTGACGGCCTGAAGATGCTCGTGAAGGAGGACTTCACGCCTCCGTTCGTGGACAAGGCCGTCTTCAACATCGCGCCGTGGTTCGCCGTCGTCCCCGTCATGGTGACGTTCGCGGTGGTTCCGTTCGGCGGGCCGTTCCAGCCCGGCGTGATGATGAGCGAGGTGCTCGGCTTCGTGGGCCTCGACTGGATGGCCGCGCAAGTGCACGGCTTCTTCGGCGACAACACCTATCAGATGCAGCTGGCCCCGTTGAACGTGGGCCTGCTCTTCGTGTTCGCCTGCGGCGGCACGGGCATCTTCGCCAGCGCCCTGGCGGGCTGGGCCTCGAACAACAAGTTCAGCCTCATGGGCGCCCTGCGCGGCAGCTCGCAGATGATCTCGTACGAGGTCTTCATGGGCATGGCCATCCTCGGCCTCATCGTCGTCTACGGCACGTTCGACATGGGCCTCATCGCCCAGATGCAGGGCGACACCTGGTTCGGCTTCATCCCCAGCTGGGGCATCGTCGTCCAGCCGGTGATGTTCTTCGTCTTCTTCGCCGCGCTGATGGCGGAGAACAAGCGTGTCCCATTCGACATGCCCGAGGCCGAGTCGGAGCTCGTCGCGGGCTACTTCACCGAGTACAGCGCCATGAAGATGGGGCTGTTCATGATGTCGGAGTTCATCGAGATCGCGGTCATCTCGGGCTTGATGACCTCGCTGTTCCTGGGCAGCTACCACATCCCCGGGGTGCACGCGGTCACGGACAGCTGGTACTGGATGCAGCACCCCGAACTGACGCCCGGCAACACCGCGTTCGGCATGGTGGTGCCCCACGCAGTCGTCATCATCGGCCGGGTCCTGAGCTTCCTGACCAAGGTCGTCGCGCTCTGCTGGCTGCAGATCCTCATCCGGTGGACGCTGCCCAAGTTCCGGTACGACCAGGTGATGCGCCTGGGCTGGAAGATCATGCTGCCCCTGTGCATCGCCAACCTCGTCGTGACGGCCGGTGTCGTCGCGGTCTTGGGTTAGGAGCCGCTCGTGTCGAATCTTGGCAAGAACAAGGGGTTCAACAACCTCGTCGACGGTCAGATCCTGCCCCAACCCGCCTACCAGGGCGAGTTCACCGAGGGTGAGATCTTCACCTACTACAACCCCGAGAGCCTGACGTGGCAGGAGCGCATCTACCTGCCCGCCGTGCTCTCGGGCTTGACGCTGACGGCGAAGGTCTTCTTCCAGGTCCTGCTCAAGTGGGTCGCCTGGGTGCCGGGCTGGCTGCGCGGCCAGGGCAGTGAGAACGTCAAGGGTTCCACGACCATCTACTACCCCGAAGAGACCCGGGCGGACTTCTCGCCCATCAACCGCGGCAAGCACATCCTCACGATGCGCCCCAGCGGGGACCCCCAGTGCGTGGCTTGTTACATGTGCGCGACCGCCTGCCCGGCGTTCTGCATCCACATCGTGGCCGGCGAGCACCCCGACCCCCAGGTCGAGAAGTACCCCGTCCGCTTCGACATCGAAATCGACAAGTGCATCTTCTGCGGTTACTGCGAAGAGGCTTGCCCCGTCGACGCCATCCGCCTGACGACCGACGTCCACCTGGTGGACTTCAAGCGCGAGCGCATGGTCTACGACAAGGACTTCCTGATGACCTGGAACCCGACGTACTCCGAAGAGGAGCACATCTACCCGGGCGACCGGCCGCGCCAGGACTGACCGCATTTGTTCGCTGAAGCATGGGCCCCTACGGGCGCCCCGGCTTGGAGCCATCCATGAGTTTCGTGACGATTCTGACCTACGTCTTCGTGCTGCTGGCCCTCGGCGGCGGCGTGGCGATGGTCCTTCAGCGCAACGCGGTGCACGGCGCGCTGTCGCTGCTGTTCAGCATGCTGAACCTGGCGGCGGTCTACGCGCTGCTGCAGGCCCACCTCATCGCGGCGTTGCAGATCATCATCTACGCCGGCGCCATCGTGATCCTCATCGTCTACATCATCATGTTGTTGGATGTGGGCAGCGAAGACGCCCAGCGGGCCTTCCGCAAGCCGGCGCTGTACTCGCTGCCTCTGCTGCTCATCTTCGGGCTGCTGTTCGGCCGGGCGTTGTTCCCGGTGCCCGGCGCCCACGCGGGTGAGGTGCTGCTGACCGGCACGGTGCCCTGCGCCGAAGGGCAGGCCAACTGCGAGTTGGTCTGCGACGACGGGGTGGACACCGACAAGGACGGCTTGACGGACTGCAAGGATCCCGACTGCGGGGCCCACGAGCAGTGCTACGGCACCGTCGAGGCCGTCGGCGGCCAGCTGCTGGGCCCCTACGTCCTGGCGTTCGAACTGACTTCCATTCTGCTGCTGGCCGGCATCGTCGGCTCCGTGCTCCTGACCGGCCGCAAGCCGAAGGAATACCTCGCTGCACTCCCCGAAAAGGAGGACTGAGATGCCCCTCGAGCACCTCCTTGCCGCCTCGTTCCTGATGCTGGTCATCGGCGCCACCGGCGTCCTCGTCCGGCGGAACCTGTTGGTCATCCTCATGAGCATCGAGCTCATGCTGAACGCCGTGAACCTCGCGTTTGTGGGCGTGGCCCGAAACCTGGGTGACCACGCCGGTCAGGTCATGGTCTTGATGATCTTCGTCGTCGCCGCGGTCGAGGTGGCCATCGGCATGGCCATCGTCGTCAACATGTTCCGCCAGCGGGACAGCATCTCGGTCGACAACTTCGACCTGCTGAGGGGCTGACCATGGGCATCTTCGCTGCATCTGCCGCCGCCGCCCACGGGGCGGGCCACGGCGCGAGCCACGGGCTGGAAGCCAGCGGGACCACGCTGCTGGGCGTCCTCGTCCTGCTGCCGCTGCTGGGCGCCATCGTCAACGGGCTGGTGGGCAAGCGCCTGCCGAACAAGGTCGTGCACACCATCGCGTGCGGCACGGTGGGGGCCGGCGCGCTGATCGCTTGGGCCCTGTTCGCCCAGCTGGCCGGCATGGAGGAAGGGTCGCGGGCGCTGCACCAGGTGGTGTTCCCCTGGATCCACGTCGGCAGCTTCACGGTCGACTTCGGCCTGTGGCTCGACCCGCTGTCGGTCGTGATGGTCCTGATCATCACCAACGTCGGCTTCCTCATCCACCTGTACTCCATCGGGTACATGGACGGGGACCCCAGCTACTACCGCTTCTTCACCTACTTGAACCTGTTCATCTTCGCGATGCTCTGCCTCGTGCTGGGCGACAACCTGCTGGTCCTGTTCCTGGGCTGGGAGGGCGTGGGGCTGTGCAGCTACCTGCTCATCGGCTTCTGGTTCGAGGACCTCGCCAACGCGAAGGCGGGCAAGAAGGCGTTCATCGTCAACCGCGTCGGCGACTTCGGCTTCGCGCTGGGGATGATGCTGCTGTTCGTGCTCTTCGGCTCGCTGCAGCCGCAGGTCATCAACGGCGCGCTGGCTGACGGACTGCCGAGCACGGTGACCCCGTTCCTCATCAACGCCGCCGCCATCCTCCTGTTCATCGGCGCGACCGGGAAGTCGGCGCAGCTGCCGCTGTACGTGTGGCTGCCCGACGCGATGGCCGGTCCGACGCCGGTGTCCGCGCTCATCCACGCGGCGACCATGGTGACCGCCGGCGTCTACATGATCGCGCGGCTCAACGGCGTGTTCTTCCACGCCGAGTTCGCGAGCCAGATCGTGCTGTACATCGGCGCCGCCACGGCGCTGTTCGCGGCGACCATCGGCCTCGTGCAGAACGACATCAAGAAGGTCCTGGCCTACTCGACGGTGTCGCAGTTGGGCTTCATGTTCACGGCCATGGGCGCGGGCGCCTGGGGCGTCGGCATGTTCCACCTGATGACGCACGCGTTCTTCAAGGCGTGCCTCTTCCTCGGGTCGGGCTCGGTCATCCTGGCGATGCACCACGAGCAAGACATGCGCTACTACGGCGGGCTCAAGAAGTTCATGCCGTGGACGTACCGGACGTTCCTGGTGGCAACGCTGGCCATCGCCGGGATCTTCCCGTTCGCCGGGTTCTTCAGCAAGGACGAGATCCTCTGGTTCGCCATGAGCAGCGAGCGCGGCTCGACGGTCGCCTACGTGCTGGTCCTGGCGGCGGCCTTCTGCACCGCCTTCTACATGTTCCGCATCCTCTGGATGACCTTCTGGGGCGAGCATCGGGGCGTCCCCGAGGGGCACGGCCACCACGACGAAGAACACGAGGGTCACGACCACGACCACGCCGATGACCACGGTCACGGCGCTCACGACCACGGCACGCCGCAGGAGTCGCACTGGACGATGACGGTGCCGCTGGTGGTGTTGGCCGCGGCCTCGGCGTTCGCCGGTCTGCTGGGCCTGCCGGCCGCCTTCGAGCACCTTCTGCACGTGCCCAACGTGCTGCACAACTGGTACCACCCGGTCTTCGCCGCCAGCACCGTGCCGGTCCGCGAGGGCTTCGAGCACGCGCTCGGCATGGAGTGGGGGTTGATGGCGGTGTCGCTGTCGGTGGCCCTCGGTTCCATCGCCCTGACGGTGAAGCTCTGGGGCGGGGACAAAGACAAGACCTTCGAGCCCATCAAGGCCGTCTCCCCGGCGGTTCATCGGGTCCTCGAGAACAAGTACTACGTCGATGAGCTGTACCAAATCACGCTCATCGGTCCCATCGTCAAGTTCAGCCGCGAGGTGCTCTGGCGCATCGTCGACGAAGCCATCATCGATGGCGTCGTCAACGGGGTCGCCGGAACCGCCAAGCAGCTGGCCGACAAGCTCGGACGCCTGCAGAACGGCGACGTCGGGCAGTACGCCACCGTCATGGTGGGTGGCCTGCTCTTCGTCATGCTGATCCTCGCTGGCTACGGGCTCTGGTAGGGGCTGCGCTGATGTTTGCCGACCTTCCCCTGCTGTCCCTCATCACGTTCCTGCCGTTCGTCGGCGCGCTCGTGGTGGCGGCCATTCCCGCCCACCGCACCCTCCTCATCAAGCAGGTGGCCCTGCTCGTGACCGTGGCGGGGTTCCTCGTGTCGCTGCCGCTGCTGGCCTACGACGGGAGCTCCGCGGCCATCGCGTTCGCTGAACGCTACTCCTGGGTCGATTCCCTCGGGATCAGCTGGCACCTGGGCATCGACGGCCTGTCGCTGTGGCTGGTGCTCCTGACCACGTTCCTGGGCCCGATCATCGTGGGCGGGGCGTGGGACTCGGTGGACAAGCGCCACCGGGAGTTCTTCTTCCACATCCTGGCGCTGCAGACCTTCATGCTCGGCGCGTTCGTCGCCCAGAACCTCGCGGTCTTCTACGTGTTCTGGGAACTGATGCTCGTGCCGATGTTCTTCCTCATCGGCGTGTGGGGCGGCTCCGAGCGGCTCTACGCGACGCAGAAGTTCTTCATCTACACGGTCTTCGGCTCGATGCTGATGCTGACCGCCATCTTCTATCTGTACTGGTTGCACCACGAGCAGATGGGCGTCTGGTCGATGGAGTACGCCGACCTCTACAACCTGCAGCTCGGCATGAGCGTGCAGACGTGGCTGTTCGCGGCCTTCGCCGTCGCGTTCGCCATCAAGGTGCCCATGTGGCCGCTGCACACGTGGCTGCCCGACGCCCACGTCCAGGCACCGACGGCGGGCTCCGTGGTGCTGGCCGGCGTGCTGCTCAAGATGGGCGGCTACGGCTTCCTGCGCCTGGGCATGCCGCTGTTCCCCGGCGCCGTCGCCGAGTACGGCTGGATCATCATGACGCTCGCGGTCATCGGCATCATCTACGGCGCGTTGGTCGCCATGGTGCAGCCGGACATGAAGAAGCTCGTGGCGTACAGCTCCGTGTCCCACATGGGCTACATCATGCTCGGGCTGTTCTCGCTGAACCCCCAGGGCGTCGAGGGCGGCATCATCCAGATGCTGAACCACGGTGTGTCCACCGGCGCCTTGTTCCTCCTGGTGGGCGTGCTCTACGAGCGCACCCACGACCGGAACATCTGGGCGTACGGCGGGCTCGCCAAGTCGATGCCGGTGTTCGCGGTGGTGTTCATCACCGTCGCCCTGAGCTCCGCCGGTCTGCCGGGCACCAACGGCTTCGTGGGTGAGTTCCTGACGCTCCTGGGCGCCTTCAAGTGGGGCGCCGTCCAGCACGCCGGGGGCATGGGCTTCTTCCAGTCGTACGCCCTGGTCGCCCTGGCCGCGACGGGCGTCATCCTGGGCGCCGTCTACCTGCTGTGGATGATCGAGCGGGTCTTCTTCGGCAAGGCCACCCAGAAGCGTCGCGCCAACCTGCCCGACCTCACGATGCGGGAGATGGCGGTCTTCGCGCCGCTGCTCATCGCCATCTTCTGGCTGGGCATCTACCCCAAGCCGGTCTTCGACAAGATGGAGCCGACCGTGAAGGTGTGGATCGAGCAGGTGGAGAACGGCCAGCGCCTCGCCGAGCTGCTGCCCATGGACCTCGGGTTGCCTGAGACCCCGACGCTCGACTCGGCCCTGGTCGAGGCGGAGTAGAGACATGAACATCGATCTCGACTTCTCGCTCCTCATCCCGGAGTTCATCGTCATCGCCGCGGCCATGGCCGTGCTGATGGCCGACGCGTTCACCACCGACCTGGACGGCGAGCCCGACGCGGGCGACCCCCGCGGCCTGACCGCGTGGCTCAGCTTCGGGGGCTGCGCCGCCGCCATCGTCTGGATCTGCGTGTTCCTGTGGGACGCCGGCGCTCAGACCAGCTTCAACCACGCCCTGGTCGTGGACCGCTTCGCCCTGTTCTTCAAGGTGGTGGTGCTGCTGGGCGCGGGGCTGTCGGTCCTGCTGTCCGACGCCTGGATGACCCACCAGCGGCTGCGCTCGGGCGCATCCCACGCCCTGATGCTGCTGGCGACGGTGGGCATGATGTTCATGGTGTCCGCCGGCGATCTGGTGACCCTGTTCCTGGGTCTCGAGATCATGTCGATCCCGATCTACTGCCTGGCGGCCTCGCTGCGGTGGGACGACCGGTCGACCGAGGCGGGCGTCAAGTACCTCGTGCTGGGCTCGTTCGGCACGGCCATCTTCTTGTTCGGCCTGGCGCTGATGTACGCCTACGTGGGCATCGAGGCGGGGCCGACGCTCCGCATCGACCTCATCCGCGAGGCCATCCTGGCCACGCCCGACGCCAAGCCGCTGTACCTCGTGGGCGGCGGGCTGTTCGTGCTCGTCGGCTTGCTGTTCAAGATGTCGGCGGCTCCGTTCCACATGTGGACGCCCGACGTCTACGAGGGAGCCCCGACGGCCATCACGGCGTACATGAGCGTCGCGGTGAAGGCGACGGCGGCGGCGGCGGTGGTGCGCATCTTCGGCGGCGGGGTGCTCGAGTACCTGAACCTCGAAGGCCTCGTCTGGGGCATCGCGGCGCTGACGATGATCATCGGCAACGTGATGGCGCTGACCCAGAGCAACGTCAAGCGGATGCTGGCGTACAGCTCCATCGCCCACGGCGGCTACATCCTGGTGGGTGTGCTCGCGTCCTCGGGCGATGCCGAGGCGGGCGTCCTCTACTACGCGCTGGCCTACACGGTCGGCAACATGGCGGCGTTCTCGGTGCTGGTCTTCCTGTCGCGGCGCGGCCACGACGTGGAGACGTTCGACCAGCTCCGGGGCCTGGGCACGCAGTACCCACTGGTCGGCGTGGTGATGACCATCGCGATGCTGTCGCTCATCGGCATGCCTCCGTTCGCGGGCTTCTTCGGGAAGCTGACGATCTTCAAGGCGGCGGTGTCCGAGGGCTACATCGGCCTGACGCTGTTGGCGCTCATCACGTCGGCGGTCTCCGTCGCGTACTACCTCCGTCCGCTCATCGCGATGTTCATGCGGGAGTCCCTGGAGGCGCCCCGCCCGGCCGATGCGTTCTTCGGTCGCCTGGTGCTGGGCATGGCCGTCGCGACGGCCGCCACGGTGCTGTTGGGCGTGTTGCCCGACCAGTACCTGCAGTGGGCCGCCGACTCGATTCTCGCGTCGGCGCGCTGAGCCGCTGGGGACTTGCTGGCCCTTTGGCGTGGCCCCTCGGGGCCGGTCCTTGAAACCGGGGCGCTGGTAGCATCGGTCTGGGCGCGCAGGCGCTCACGACTCCCAGGATGGAGCCCCGTTGCGCCCCCAGTTGAACCTCGTCTGCGTCCTGAAGTTCCATCAGCCGCTGGGCGTGAGTTCGGAGCGGTTGGCCGAGTGCTTCGACGCCTACTACGAGCCCGTCGTGGACGCCCTGGAGGCGGACCGCGGACTTCGGCTCAACCTCCACTTCACCGGCACGATTCTCGAGTACGCGCTCGCCGAGCGTCCTGAGTTCCTGCCGCGGCTGAAGCGGCTGTGGAACGAGGAGCGGGTCCAGCTGCTGGGTGGGGCGTTCCACGACGCCCTGCTGCCCGCCATCCCCGAGCGCGACGCGCTGGGTCAGCTGAACCTGACCCGGCAGTTCATGAAGGCGCACCTGGGCCGCGAGCCCCGGGGCGGTTGGCTGTGCCTGCGCGCGTGGGACCCCAGCTTGATTCCACTGCTGGTGCAGGCCGGCGTCGGGCATGTGCTGCTGGACGACGCCCAGTTCGTGACCGCGGGCTTCAAGGCCGGCGACATCCGCGGGCACTTCACGACGGAGCGGGCCGGGCACTGCGTCAAGGTCTTCCCCATCGACGCGACGCTGCTGCGGGTGTTCCACACCAGCCAGGCGGCCGGCACGAAGAAGGCCTTGGACGAGATGGGCCGGGGCCAGGTCGGGTTCTCGGGCGTCGAGACGTTCGCGGGCAACGGCGAGGAACTCATCGACTCGGGCCAGTTCGGGATGCTGTGCGGGGTGCTCAAGGGCGAGTACCACTGGTGCAAGACCCACCTGCTGGAGCAGGCCATCCGCATGTTCCCGGACCAGGGCCGCGTCTACCTGCCCACGTCGGCCCAGCCGCGGCTGGGGGACTTCTCCCGCCCCGCGGACACGGTGGCTCGGCGGGCCCGGCTGATCCGCCACATGGAGACGATGGGGATCTGGAAGGAAGCCCAGCAGTTCGGCGGCGGCGTGGTCTGGGACAACTTCCTGGTGAAATACCCGGCCATCAACCAGCTCCACAAGCGGATGCTGCGGACCTCGGCGCGGGTGGACCGGTTGCGCCAGATCCTGCTCGAGCGCCAGCGTGCCGGGAAGAACGGCAGCGGCGAGACGATGGCTCGCAAGATCCTTCAGAAGGCCGCGGCGGGGCTGTGGAAGGCCCAGAACCACTCGGTCTACTGGCACGGCGGCGCCGAGAACGAGGGGATCTACGACAGCCAGTTGCGGCTGCGGGCGGTCCGGGAACTGCTGGTGGCCGAGGCCCTGGTGGACCGGGTCCTGCCCGACCGGAAGGCCGAGAACTGGCACGGTCTCAAGGCTGATCTGGACGCCGACGGGGAGCTCGAAGCCCTCGTCGTGACGCCCTTCTTCCAGGCCATCGTGCACCCACGCCACGGCGGGACGCTGTGGGAGCTGGACCTGCGCAAGAAGGGCCTCGCGTTGCAGACGATGGTGGTGCCCGTCGAGGAGCCGTACCACGACATGCCCACGGGCACGGAGGTGCGGCTGGTCGATGAGGACGAGCGGGACACGCTCGAAGGGCTGCCCGCGGTGCCCCGTGGGGCGGTCGAACCGGCGTTGGCGAAGCTGCGGCTGGATGGCACCCGCCGGGGCGCCTTCCAGGACCACTTCTTCGGGGCCGAGACCACGCTGGAGAGCTACGCCCGGCGGCAGTTCCGGGAGATGGGTGACTTCTCCGACGAGCCGTACGCCCTGAAGGTGTACGAGCCCGAGTACCTGGGGCAGCCCGGGGTGGTGACCGTGAGCCGCGCGGGCGTCGTCAAGGACGTCGACCGAGCGCTGCTGCTGCGCATCGACAAGAGCTTCCGGTTCGCGGTCGACAAGCCTCGCCTGCACATCATCCACGACCTCGCCAACCGCAGCCGGGAGCCGGCGTCGGTCTGGTACGGCATGGAGTGGACGTTCGGCATCCCGTCGGGGCAGCCCGAGGCCGCGCGGCTCAAGGTGCTGGGCGCTGACGACGAGGAGCGTCAGGCGATGCTCACCGACGGCCCCGTGGACCTGGGTGACGCGGTCTGGGTCGAGTTCCTGGACGCGGCCGCCGGCGTCGCGATCGTTCTGCAGTTCGAAGAGCCCATGGGCGTCTGGTGGGTGCCCATCGAGACGATTCATCAGTCCCCCGACGGCTTCAAGCAGGCCATCCAGGGACACACCCTGCTGCTGCACAAGCGGCGCGAGGTGTGGGGCGATGAGATCCAGACGATGGAAGTGACGGTCGACTTCCACGAGGCTTGAGCAGGGGCCTTCGAGTTCTCAGTCGGCCTTCGGACCCTTGCGCCCTCCCTCGGTGAGAGGGCCTGCGGCTGGCTTGCACCGAGGCCGCCAAGGGGAACCGCAAAGGGTTCGAAGGGGTGGGGCAGGGCACGAGGCTCCCGTGCACCGGCTTCCCGCCGTGGGGAACTGCAGCGGGGCGCAAGGGCTTGGGCGTGGGGCAAGGCCCCTTCTGAACCGGGCCCGCCGCGTGCCGGTGCGAATGGGCCTACAAGACCCCTTCGTCCCCTTGGTGTCGCCGCGCAGCGACGTTGGTGCCCTTGGTGCAAGCCCGCCGCAGGCGCTCCCAGGTTCGGTGGTGCCTCAGACGTTCGAAGGCCGGCTGAGGACGGCTGAGAGCGCTCAGCCCTTGTCGTTCAGCACCTTCTGCAGCAGCTCGTCGGTGATCTGCGCGGGGTGGTTGCGGAAGACGACGTTGCCGGCGCGGTCGACGAGGGCGGCGGCGGGGATGCCGCTGACGCCGTAGGAGCGTGACGTCGAGCCGGGGTCGACGGCGATCGGGATGGTGTAGCCGTTCTCGGACAGGTACTCGCGCACCTTGTCGGTGGTCTGGCCGCGGCTGTTGCGGGTGATGCCGACCACGACGAGGCCGTCGTCCTTGTACTTGTTGTACTTCTCTTCGATCGACGGCATGGCCTTGCGGCAGTGGGGGCACCACGTCGCCCAGAACACCAGCATCACCGGCTTGCCCTTGAGGTCGCCGATGCTGCCCAGGTCCGCGCCGACCCACTCTTCGATGTCCCACTCCGGGGCGGTCTTGCCCAGCAGCTTGAGCGACGAGAGGTGGTTGCGCGCAGCCTGCGCCATGCGGTCGCGGGGGAACGTGTCCACGAGGCGCTGGTAGACGCGCTCGGCGGCGGGGTAGTCGGAGCGGTCGAAGGCCGAGCGGCCCACGTTGGCGAGGCCCCGGGGCGCGTTGGGCGCCGTCGCGTGGGACTCCGCCAGCTTGATGGCGGCGGCCTCGGCCTTTCCGTACTCCTGCAGGTCGAGGTGCAGGCTGACCTGGTTCAGCAGCGCGTCGGCGACCGCGGGGTGGCTGGCGTCGGCCTCAGCGGCCCGCTCGAACCAGCGGATGGCCTCGGCGTACTTCGCCTTCTGGTCGGCGTTGGGCGGCTCGTTGCTCTTCTGGCCGGCGGCGCGGGCGCGCTTGCCCTCCTGCTGGAAGGTCTTGCCCCGCGCGGCGAGCATCGCGGCCTTGTGCGAGGACTTGGGGAACTCCGCGTCGAACGAGTCGATGAGCTTGCGGGCCGCGTCGACCTCGCCGGTCGAGGCGTGGGCCGTCGCGAGCATGGCCAGGGCCGGCTCCCGCCAGGCCTTGCCCTCGCTGGCGTCGGCCAGCTTGCTCAGCGTCGGCTTGGCGCTGCGGGCGTTGCCCTTGACCATCAGGCCGACGGCGCGCTCGTACTCGCTGCGGTTCACGTCGTCGCTGAACGCGCCCTGGATGGCTTCGGTCCAGTAGGGCGAGTCGGCGGGGATCTCCGCCGGGGCGGCGGCGTCCTTGCTCTTCTTCTTGGACAGCAGGTCCTGCTTCTCGGCGTCGCTGAGCCGGCGGAGCTTGCCGTCGGTGTTGTTGACGACGTCGCCGGTGGGCTTCTTGACGTCCGCCTTGGCGGCCACGGCCGAGGGCGCGGGGGCGCTGGCGGTGGTCAGCGGCTTGTTCGCGTTGCCCACGAGGTAGCCGACGACGAGACCGACCACCAACATCGCCAGGGCGAAGCCCAGGGCGGCGGGGCTGAGGACGATTCCGCCCGGGGGCGGGGTGGGGGACTTGCTGTTCTTGTTGGCCATGATGCGGGGGCTCCGGATTCGGGCCGCGAGGCTAATGAAATGCGGGAGGAATTGCGACCGGCGTGTCGGGCAGGCGCGCGCACGACTGATAGGATTCGCGCCCCGAACTGGCAAGCCCGTGACCGCATCCCCCCCCAGCCTGTCCCTCGTCATCCCCGCCTTCAACGAGGAGGCGCGGCTCCCGTCGACGCTGCCGACCGCCGTGGCGTGGTGCCGCCAGCAGCCCCGCACGTGGGAGATCCGGGTCGTCGACGACGGCTCCGACGACGACACCTGCGCCGTCGTCGAGCGGATCGCCGCTGAGCTGGACGAGCCCCGGTTGCTGCTGCAGCGCGAGCCCCACCGCGGCAAGGGCGGCGCGGTCAAGGCCGGCATGCTGGCCAGCGACGCCGACTGGCGCTTCTTGTGCGACGCCGACTTCTCGATGCCCGTGGCCGAGGTGGAGCGCTTCCTGCCGCCGTACCTGCACGACGAGCACGTGATCATCGGCACCCGCGAGGGCCCCGGCGCCGTGCGCGTCGGGGAGCCCGAGAGCCGCCACCTCATGGGCCGGGTCTTCAACCGCATCGTGCAGACCTTGCTGGTGCCGGGCATCTCCGACAGCCAGTGCGGCTTCAAGTGCTTCTCGGCCCGGGCCGTGGACGAGCTCTTCCCCCACGTCACCATCGACGGCTTCGCCTTCGACGTGGAGGTGCTCTTCCTCGCGCGCAAGCGCGGCTTCCACATCGCCGAGGTGCCGATCACCTGGCACTACATGGAGGCGAGCAAGGTCCGGCCCTTCCGCGACACCCGCCGCATGGTCACCGAGGTGCTGCGAATCCGGGCCAGCCACGTCGCCGGCCGCTACGCCTGAGGTCCCGGCCGTGGGCCGACCGAGCCGCGCCGACCTGAGGCTGCATGCCCTGGGTGCGGCCCTCGTCGTCGCCACCCTCGTCCTCGCCCGCCTCGGCCCCCTCGCCGAGCGCGTCCCCGCCTACCTGCTCGTGCACCTCGTCGCCTGCGTGCCCCTCGTGGTGCTCGCCGGCCGCTGGCGACGGCAGATCCCGGCGGCGTTTCCCGTCGTGGCCATCGTCGGCTGGGCGCTGCTGATCCGGGCCCCGTTGCTGGCCCTGGACCCGAGCCTCTCCGACGACCTGTTCCGGTACATCTGGGAGGGCCGGGTGACCGCCGCCGGCATCGACCCCTACGACTTCCCCCCCGACCACCTCGCCCTGGCCCACCTGCGGCACGGAGCGCCCGAGTGGCCGCTCATCAACCACCCCGAACTGCCCGCGATCTACCCGCCCGCGGCCCAGTGGTTCTTCGCCGCCGTCGTGACCTTGTTCGGGGGCACCGTGGGCGCCATGAAGGCTGCGCTGGTCGCCGCTGAGGCCGTGCTCATCGCCGTGATCGCCCTGCTGCTGCGGGCCCGGGGCAGCTCGACGACCCCGCTGATCCTGTACGCCTGGAGCCCCCTGGCGGCCGTCGAGATCGCCGCCTCGGGCCACTACGAGGCGCTGGCCGTGCTGCCCGCCGTCGCGGGGCTCCTGGCCTGGCGCACCGGGCGCTTCTCCGCGTGGCCCTGGTGGGGCCTGGCGTTCGCCGCCAAGTACGTGGGCGCGGGGCCCGCGGGGTTCGCGCTCGCCGGCCTTGTTCGGCGGGGGCGGTGGGCCCGGGCGGTTGCCGGCCTCGCCGCCCTGGCGGCCACCGCCGCGCTGTGCGCGCTGCCCTTCGCCCTGGACGGAACGTTGCCCCTGGGCTCCCTGGGTACGTACGCCCAGCACTGGGGCCACAACAGCTCCCTGCACGCCGTGCTGTGGGGCTGGATGGGCTACCACCCCGCCCGCATCGCCTGCGCCGTTGCATTTGCGGCTTGGGGTCTGGCCCTCGTGGTCGCCGACGAGCGGCCGGCTCGAGGCTTCGCCTTGGCGTTTGCCGGCCTGCTGATCGCCAGCCCCGTCGTGCACCCCTGGTACGGGCTGTGGCTTCTGGCGCTGCTGCCGCTGTGGCCCCGCGCCGACCTGGCGGCCTGGCTCAGCCTGCTGCCGCTGTCCTACCTGGCGTTCGACGTCGCGGTGGCCGGCGGCCCCTGGCGACCGCCCGGCTGGGTGCCCTGGGTCGAGTACGGGGTGCCGGCGATCATGCTGCTGGCCGCGCGTCCCGGGCCGGCAGGAGGGAGCCGACCCCCAGGAGCAGAAAGGCCGCCGCAAACATCGCCATGAACGGCGTCGACACCCACAGCCCGGCGGCTGCAGCGACCAACACCGCGGCGCCGAAGTACAGCCCCCACGCGATCTCGACCAGGGGCTGCCAGCCGAGCCGGGGTCGGTAGCGACGCACGGCGGCCGCCCCCCGGTCGCCGGCCTTGGGCGTGCGCACGAAGGGACTGCTCTTGCCGGTGACGGCTTCCCACACGGCGCGCGCCTGGTTCGGCGTCAGGGACGCTCCCACCCCCAGGACGAAGGGCACCAACACGAGCCGGCGCAGCCAGGTTGTGCGGTCCACTTCCCGCTCGGCGAGGGCGTAGAAGATGATCAAGTTCAGCGTCGCCAGCACGAACACCGGGAGGTCGACGAGCAGCGCGACCAGCAGCCCTTCCTGGGCCCGCACCACGACCGCCAGGGGCAGCACGGCCAGCAGGACCACCATCAGGGGGTAGGCCAGGTTGTTGGCCAGGTGCGCCGTCGCCTCGAGCTTCGTGCCCAGGGGCAGCTCAGCCCGCCAGATCGTGGGCAGCAGCTTGCGGGCCACCTGGATGGAGCCCTTGGCCCAGCGATGCTGCTGGCCTTTGAACGCCCGGGCGTCCGCCGGCAACTCCGAGGGCACGGCGAGCTCCTGCAGGTAGGCGAAGCGCCAGCCTCGCAGCTGGGCCCGGTAGGACAGGTCCAGGTCTTCGGTGAGCGTGTCGCCCTGCCAACCGCCGGCGTCGGCGATGGCGGCGATGCGCCACACCCCCGCGGTGCCGTTGAAGTTGAAGAAGCGCCCGGCCCGGAACCGCGCCCCGTGCTCCATGACGAAGTGGCCGTCGAGCAGCACGGCCTGGGCCCGGGTCAGCAGGCTGTCGTTGCGGTTGATGTGGGCCCAGCGGGCCTGGACCATGGCCAGGTCGTCGGCGCCGGCAAACGGGGCCAGCGCTTTGCGCAGGAACTTGGGCTGGGGGAGGAAGTCGGCGTCGAACACGGCCACGAAGCCGCTCCGGCCGGCGTCGGCCTCGATGCCCGCTTGCAGCGCCCCGGCCTTGAAGCCCGACCGGTCGACGCGGTGAAGCACGACCAGGTCCAGGCCTTCGCCCCGCAGGCGCTCGGCCACCCGACGGCTGATCTCCACCGTGTCGTCGGTGCTGTCATCCAACACCTGGATGTGCAGACGGTCGGCGGGCCAATCCAGCTTCGCCACCGCGTCCAGCAGCCGCTCGACGACGAACCGCTCGTTGAACACCGGCAGCTGGACCAGGACGTGGGGGCAGGCGTCGTCGGCGACGTCGTCGGGCATGGCCAGGGCGCGGTCCGCGTTGCGGAAGTACTGCACCACGAGATGCAGCCGGTGCAGCCCGAAGAGCGACAGCAGAACCACGGTCACGACGTAGACCGCGAGCACCGCGGTCTCGACGGGGCCAGGCAGCGACAGGGCGATCCAGTCGGTCATCTCAGAGCAATCCTCGCGCAACCGCAGCCGTCAGTTCGTCCAGGTCTGGCTCCTCACGCTCGAGCCATTCCCTCACCAGGGGGTAGACCGACTGCACCGCCGCGGCGCTGCAGATGAGGTCGTTGTGTCCAAACCACGGCCCCGCCGGCTGGGTGGGGTCGCCGAACAGCCGCCACAGCTTGCGGGGGCTGGCCGCTCTGTCAAACGCCGCCCGGGACGACCGCGGCAGGACCAGCCGGTCCCCCGTTGACGCCACGACCAGCAAGGGGGCCACCAGCTTGCGGAAGCCCCCCGGCAGCGGCCCGGGGTCCGCTGGATCGTCCGGGCAGACCGACGCCCGTTTCATCTTCATTCGACCGAACCACGCCTGCAGCCGGGTCGGCACGTCCGTGTAGGCCCACGCGAGCAGCGCGGCGCGCTCGGCGAAGCTCCAGTGCGCGGGTCGAAACACGGTCGCGGGGCCCAGCTGCGGGCACAGCGACGCGGCCGGCAGAGACAGCACCGTCGCGGGCCAGGACGGGAGGATGGGGATGCGGTCGGCGGCCCCGACCAGGCCCGGGAGCAGGGCGGGGAAGGGCTTGGGCCCGAACCGCGTCGGGGAGCCGAGGGTGACGACCCGGTGCAGCCGGTCCGAGCCGAACTGACCGGCGTACAGGTAGACGAGCAGGCCGCCCATGCTGTGTCCCACCCAGCTGACCCGGTCGCTGCCGGTCAGGCGGCACACGCCGTCGATGATCGCCGGCAGGTCGAACTGCGCGAGGGTCTCGCAGTCGAAGGCGAACCGGGCCCGCCACGACGGCGCGCGGCTGCCGATGACGCCGCGGTACTCGGCCACCCAGACGTCGTGGCCGGCGGCGGCCAGCAGGCGGGGAATGTGCGCCCGCTCGGACAGGTACCAGCAGCGCGCGCTCATCGTGATGCCATGGCCCAGGACCACCGGGACCGGCCGCCGCGGAACGCCCGGCGGCGGCTCGAACCGATGCACCCGCAGCGACCACCCATCGGCCGTCTCGACGCGGTGGACCACGCCGGGCGCCGGTTCCCCCGCCGACAACGCCAGCAGCACGGACAGCGCCAGCCAGCCGGCGAGCAGGAGCAGCAGCAGGGTCATGTGGGCCTCCAGACGCAGCGAAGCCCGGCGGGGCGGACCTCACCGGGCTTCGACTGGGTGTTCGATCCCGTGTCGATCAGGTCTCGACGAAGGGACGCAGGCGCTTGGCGCGGCTGGGGTGCCGCAGCTTGCGCAGGGCCTTGGCCTCGACCTGGCGGATGCGCTCGCGGGTCACGCCGAAGTCCTGACCGACCTCTTCGAGGGTGTGGTCTGCCGGCTCGTCGATGCCGAAGCGCAGGCGCAGGACGCGCTCCTGCCGCGGCGTCAGCGTGGCCAGCACCTTGCGGGTCTGGTCCTTGAGCGACCGGGAGATGACGGCTTCGGACGGGGACACGGCGGTGGTGTCCTCGATGAAGTCGCCGAGCTGGCTGTCCTCTTCGTCGCCGACCGGGGTCTGCAGCGAGATGGGGCCGCGGTTGAGCTTGAGGATCTTCTCGACCTTGTCGGCCGGCATGTCCATCTGCTCGGCGATCTCTTCGGGCGTCGGCTCGCGGCCGAGCTCCTGCATCAGCTGGCGGCTGGTGCGGATCACCTTGTTGAGCGTCTCGATCATGTGCACCGGGATGCGGATCGTGCGGGCCTGGTCCGCGATGGCGCGGGTGACGGCCTGACGGATCCACCACGTGGCGTACGTCGAGAACTTGTAGCCGCGCCGGTACTCGAACTTGTCGACGGCGCGCATCAGGCCGATGTTCCCTTCCTGGATGAGGTCCAGGAAGTCGAGGCCGCGGTTGGTGTACTTCTTGGCGATCGAGACGACGAGGCGAAGGTTGGCTTCGACCATCTCCGTCTTGGCGCGCTCGGCGAAGTTCTCTGCGTCGCGGACCCGGTTGTAGAGGGTCTTGATGACGCGGGCTTCGACGCCCACGGCCTGGCAACACTCTTCGATGCGGCCGTCGGCGTCCTTGACCACCGCGTCGAACTCGTAGAGGTCGTCGGCGACGAGGTTGCCCGTGGCCGCTTCGCCATTGTTGAGGGCCGCGAGGCGCTCGCGCAGGGCCGGGACCTTGAGCTTCGCCCGGCGGGCGACGCCGTAGATCTCACGCTCGGCCTGGAGCATCGCCTGGGCGACCTCCTTGAAGTTGCCGAGCATCGCGATGAACTGCTTCCGGTCGAGCTCGAGGCGGGCGAGCGTGTGGAAGCTCTCCTCGTGCAGCTCTTCCTGGCGCTCTTCGAGCTCGAGGCTGGCGGCGTTGCCCTTGCCCCGCGACGCGGCCTGCTTGCTCAGCGTCTCCATGAACTGGTCGTCGAGCTTCACGAGCGGGTCGACGATCTCTTCGAGGATCTCCTTGAAGCGCTTGTCCGTCAGCTTCGTGTACTGCTTCATCAGCTCGGTCACGCCGAACTGGGTGGTCAGCAGCGCGCGGCGGGCCCGGACCTCGCCCTTCTCGATGCGGCGGGAGATGTCGACTTCGCCGTCGCGGGAGAGCAGCGAGACGCCGCCCATCTTCCGCAAGTAGACGCGAAGGGGATCGGAGCGGCCGCCGCTGTAGTCCTCGTCCTTCTCCCGCGTCTTGCGGTCGAACAGGGCGTCGGTCTTGCTCGCCAGCATCTGCTTGCGCAGGCGCTTGATGGCGGCCTCGGAGTCGACGATCTCGACGCCCATCTCGTTCAACTTGAACATGACGTCGTTGAGCTGCTCGGGCGTGAGTTCCCGGTTGGGCAGCGCGTTGTTCAGGTCGTCGATCGACAGCGACCCGCGCTTGCGGCCCGTCTCGATGAGGTCTTCGAACCAGTCCTTGCTTCGCGTCGTAGCCATCAATTCCTCGTCGCAACCTGGGGGCAGGCGGGTCAGCTCGGGGAAAACACAGGCTCTCACGCGCGCGAGCGCCTAGAGAGATCTGCTTCCCGAATTCAGGGACGCGGCACTGTAGTGTCGGCCCGGGCGCCGGACAAGCCCTGACTGCCACAACGACGCAACTGTGCCCGGCCACCCAGGGGAGGTGCGGTCGGTCGTCGAGGCCGGCGGCGCGCGATGAGCGCCTGCGTGGGGTCGATGTACCTGGAACCCCGCCCCGGGGCCGTATACTCCCGCCGATGGCCCGAATCCTCGTCGTAGACGACCAGCCCGAGACCCTGGAACTGCTGGAAAGCATGTTCCGCAGGGAGGGCTACGCCGTGGACGGGGTGCGGGACGGGGGCACCGCTCACCAGTACCTCGAGCGGGTCGACTACGACGTGGTCTTCACCGATCTGCGCCTCGGGTACCCGTACGACGGGCTCGAGATCCTCGACATGGTCAAGAAGCTGCGGCCCGCGACCCAGGTCGTGATCATGACCGCCTTCAGCTCGGTCGAGTCCTCGGTCCTGGCCATGAAGGCCGGCGCCTACGACTACATCGCCAAGCCGTTCAACCGCGAAGAGGTCGTCCTGCTCGCGGTGCGCGCAGCCGAGAAGGCGCAGCTGGCGCGGCGGGTGGTCAAGCTCGAGGCGCAGGTCGACGGCGCCGCCGGCTCGGTGACCGGCATCATCGGCCAGAGCCCGGCCATGATCCGGGTGATGCGGCTGGTCGCGCAGGTCGCCCGCACCGAGGCCACCGTCCTGGTCGTGGGCGAGAGCGGCACCGGCAAGGAGCTCGTCGCCCAGGCCATTCACAGCCTGTCGCCCCGGGCGCAGCGGCCGTTCGTGGCCGTCAACTGCGGCGCGATCCCCGAGAACCTGCAGGAGTCCGAGTTCTTCGGGCACGTCAAAGGCGCGTTCACCGGCGCCAGCCGGACCAAGACCGGGCTCTTCGAGCAGGCCCACGGGGGCACGCTGTTCCTGGACGAGGTCGGCGAGACCAGCCTCGCGACCCAGGTGAAGATGCTGCGCTTCCTGCAGAGCGGCGAGGTCCGCAAGGTCGGCGACACCACGCCTTCGAGGGTGGACGTGCGGCTGGTGACGGCCACGAACCGCGACCTGATCGGGATGATCGCGAGCAAGCAGTTTCGCGAGGACCTGTACTACCGGCTCAACATCGTCGCCGTGGAAGTGCCGCCCCTGCGGGACCGCGTGGGCGACCTGGAGATCCTGTCGGACTTCTTCGTGCAGAAGTTCGCGCGGAAGCTGGGCAACGAGGCGCTGACCTTGTCCGACGAAGCGCGGGCGGCGCTGGCGGCGCACTCCTGGCCGGGCAACGTCCGCGAACTGGAGAACGCCATCGAGCGCGCGGTCACCCTGGCGCCGGGTCCCCGCATCGAGGTCAACGACCTCCCTCGGCTCGAGCGCAGCATGGCCCTGGACGTCCAGTCGGGGGCGTGGAGCGCCGTGCCCGGCTCCAACGAATATGAGCTCCCGGCGGAACTCGCGAGCTACGCACCCCCGGCGCCCCCCGCGTACGCCGGTCGCGGCTACGCCCCCGCCCCGGCCAGTTGGGGCGCTCCGCCGTCGGCTTCGAGCCTGCCGTCCGTCCGCGCCGTCCCCGCAGGCCCCGCGACCCGCCTGGACCCCGAACTCGATGCGTTCCCGTCGCTGGATCAGGTCGAGCGCCGCCACATCGAGGCGGCCCTGCGCCACTTCGGGGGGAACCGCACCCGCGCGTGTCAGGCCCTGGGCATCAGCAAGGCGACGCTGTGGCGCAAGCTCAAGCGGTACGAAGCCGAAGGCTGACGTCGGCTCGCTGTGGCACGCTGCCGGCCGGCTCCGGGACGGGGCCGCAACGCAGGAGCGGTCGATGTCCGAGAGCCGGTGGGTGCCCGTCAAGTTCAAGGGTCAGGAGGTCTTCGCCGAGTGCGACGCCGGCGGGGAGCTGACCGTCCGCGGCGGCAAGGTCGCCATCGTCTACAAGCTGGGCGCGACCAAGAGCTACGCCACGTTCGCCGGCCGGCTGGAACGCATCGCCGGTCGGGCCCCCGTCGCCGGCGCGGCGGCGCCCCCGAAGGCCGGGAGCAAGGCGGCCAAGAGCAAGAAGTCGGGCAACGACGACGTCTTCGGCGGAACCCGGGAAGAAGTCGCGGACGCCGGCCTCATCCACGTCTGGACCGACGGCGCCTGCAGCGGCAACCCGGGCCCCGCGGGCTCGGGCACCGTCGTCGTCATGGACGGTCGCAAGACCGAGATGAGCCGCTGGCTGGGCAACGAGACCAACAACGTCGCCGAGCTCGTCGCCATCGAGGTCGGCCTGTCGGCTCTGCCCCGACCCATCGAGCGCACGGTGGTCGTGCACAGCGACAGCCAGTACTGCATCGGCGTCCTGGCCAAGAACTGGAAGGCGAAGGCCAACGGCGAGCTGATCGCCCGCATCCGGGAGCAGGTCGGCGCCATCGATCGCATCGTCTGGCACTGGGTGCGCGGCCACGAGGGCGTCGAGCTGAACGAACGCTGCGACGAACTGGCCCGGCGCGCGATCACCGCCCGGGGCGACTGGGACGCCGACGGGCCCGCCTGATGCGCATCCTCCACATGACCGACGTGCACTTCTACCGACCAGTGACCGGCGTGCGGGGGGCGCTGGGCAAGCGGGGGCTGGGGCTGGCGAACCTGCACTTGCGGGGCCGCGTGCACCACTTCGACGCCGACGCGCTCGTCCAGCGGGCCGTTGCCGACGCCGTCGGGCAGGAGGCCGACCTCTTCGTCATGACCGGCGACCTCAGCGCGTTGTCCCAGGACTCGGAGTTCGCCGCCGCCCGGGCTGCGTTTTCTCCGCTGCTGGAGTCGATGCCGTCGGTCGTGATCCCCGGCAACCACGACCGCTACACCCGCGGGGCCGCCCGCGAGCACCGCATGGAGACCCACTTCGGGCCCTGGATGCGCGGGGGGAACTGGGCCGACGGCGGCTGGGACGGGCCGCCGATCCCGGCCGGCCGTTCGGCGCCGTTTCCCGGCGTCTCGCGGCTGGGCGACGTCGCGGTGGTCTCGACCGATCCCTGCCGCCCGGGGCTGTCCGCCGATGGCCGGTTCGGGGAGCCCCAGATCGAGGCGGTCCGCGGGGCCATCGCCCAGGCCCGGGCCGACGGCCTGCAGGTCGTGCTGCTGACCCACTACCCCCTGGTGTGGGGCGACGGGACCCCGTATCGCCGGAAGGGCCACTGCCTGCAGGACCTCGACGGGATGCTGGCGGCGCTGACGGCCGAGCCCCCCGACCTCGTTCTGCACGGCCACAAGCACGAGTTCTGGCAGACGGAGCTGCGGCTGGGCGACCGCCGGGTGCCGTCGCTGAACTGCGGCACGACGTCGGCCGTGTCCCCCCTGGACGATCGCACCGCCGGCTACTGCATCTACGAGCTGACGGGAGGCGAGCTGCGCTCCGTGCGGCGCCGGGTCCTGGTGGCCGGCGAGGACGCCTGGCGCGACGCCGCCTGAGGCTGCTTCGCCGGCCGCTGCCGCTCCCGGGAGGCCACCGGTAGGATGCGCGCGCATCTGGAGGAGCGATGAGCGAGCGCGTCGGATTCGGGACCAACTTCGGCTTCATCATGGCCGCCGCGGGCAGCGCGGTGGGCCTCGGCAACATCTGGAAGTTCCCCTACATCACAGGGGAATACGGTGGCGGGGCGTTCGTCCTGGTGTACCTCGGGTGCATCGCCCTGGTGGGCCTGCCGCTCATGTACGCCGAGCTGATCATCGGGCGGCGCGGCGGCTCCGACGTCATGGGCAGCCTGCGCAAGCTCATCGGGCAGACGCCCGCGGGCCGCGGGCTCGCTGGCGCCACGGGGCTGCTGGCGGTCGCCTCGGGGTTCCTCATCCTGAGCTTCTATTCGGTCGTCGCGGGCTGGGCCATCCACTTCCTGGTCGTGTCCCTGGGGATCATCCCCATGGCCGAAGGCGGGGCGGAACCGACCTTTGGCGCCGTTGCCGGCAGCCCGGGGTGGTCGGCCCTGTGGCACACGATCTTCATGGCCCTGGTCGTCGGCACGGTCTGCGTCGGCGTGCAGAAGGGCATCGAGCGCATCTGCCGCACGATCATGCCGGCGCTCGTCGGCATCCTCTGCCTGCTGTTCGTCTACGTCGGCGTCACCGGCGGGCTCGGCGAGTCCCTGGCGTTCCTGTTCAAGCCCGACTTCAGCAAGCTGACGGGCGACGCCGTGCTCGAAGCCCTGGGCCACGCGTTCTTCACGCTAAGCCTCGGCATGGGCGCCATGATCACCTACGGCAGCTACCTGGGCGACGATCGCCACGTGGTGCGCGACGGCATCGCCGTGGCCTTCCTCGATACCGTCATCGCCCTGCTCGCCGGCGCCGTGATCTTCGCCGTGGTCTTCAACGGCGACGGCACGCCGGGCGCGGGCCCGGGCCTCGTGTTCGTGACCCTGCCGAACCTGTTCCAGTCCATGCCCGGCGGCACCGTGCTCGCCGTGGCGTTCTTCGTCCTGCTGATCTTCGCGGCCTGGTCGTCGGGCATCTCCCTGTTGGAGGTCGTCGTCGCCTGGCTCGTGGACACCTGGAAGCTGCCCCGCCTGGGCGCGTCGCTCGGCGCCGGCGGCCTGATCTGGCTGCTGGGCCTGTCCGCGGCGAAGTGGGGCGCGGTCATCGACGCGCTCGACAACGTCACGACCAAGTACATGCTCCCTGGCGGCGGCCTCCTGGTGGCCATCGCCGCGGGCTACCTGCTCAGCCGCGAGGACCGGAACGCCGGCTTCGCCCACATGCCCAACGGCGCGCTGCTGGCTTCGGGCTTCTCGTTCCTCATCCGCTACGTGACCCCGTTCCTGGTCCTGGCGGTGATCCTCGCGAAGATCGGCCTGCTGTCGCTGGGCTGATCGCCGTGGACTCCGACCGAGCGACCCTGCGCTGGGCCTGCCGTGAGGCGTGGCCGTGCGCCCTGACGCTGCCCGGCCGCGGCCGGTGGGGGCACACCTTCGCCGTCGACCTGCGCGACGACGGGCCCCGGCCGCGGCTGGCGATCGCCCAGGCGCTGGATCTGGGCCGCGGGAGCCCGTTGCCGCTGGCGCCCGGCGCGACGGTGCGGTTGTGGAGCACGCGGGAGGGGACGCCGTGGCAGCTGCGAGCGTCCGTCGCCGCGCGGGCGGTGGTCGAGGGACGGCAGACGGGGCCCGTGGACTGCGCCCTGCTGCGGCTGCCGTACCGCCTCTCGACCCGGGACCGGCACCTTCGCGCGCCCATCGGCGACGAGCGGATTCGGTTGGATCTCGCCGAGCCCGGAGGAGCGGCGGTGACGCTGCTGGAGCGCTGGCAGGGGGCGTCGGGGCCCGAGCAACGGGGGAGCGCGCACGTGGTGGAGCTGTCGCGCAAGGCGTGGACGTTCAGCCTGCCCGTGGGCGAGGCGCCGCCGCTGCTGCGGGGCGCGCCGGTGGAGGTGGGGATCGACCTGCCCGAGCGGGGGATGCGCACGCGCTGCGCCGGCGTCGTCGACGCGCTGTTCGACCAGGGGGGGCACCGGCTGTTCGGCCTGCTGCTCACAGGGCCGGCGGGCGATGGAGCCGAGGGCGAGCGGCGCGAGGTCCTGCGTCGCGCCGCCCAGATCCTGGACGGCCCCGCCGCGCCTCGGGGGTAACGGGGCCGGGCCGCCGGGGACGGACCTTGCATGAGGGCAGCGATCGCAGCGGGGGTCTTGTTGAGCGGGTGCGCGGCGCCGGTCGGGTCGGTGTGCGGCACCGACGCGGGGTCCTCGGCGCGGGCACGGACCTGGAGCGACCCCGTCGAGGTGCTCGACCGCTACGACGGCCCCTCCTTCTCGGAGCTGGGCGATCTCGAGGTGGTGGGCAACGCGGTCTGGTTCTGCACGTCTGTGCAGGGGCTGCAGGTCTACGACGCCACCTCGCCCGGCGCGCTGCGCAAGCTCGACGACATCGCGCCCACCGACGGGAGCCAGAGCTTCCCCCGGTGCCAGCACCTCAGCGTCGCCGACGACGGCCGCGTCTACGTCACCAACCGCACCAACTCGATCTCCCGGGCATCGTTCATCGCGGTCATCGACGGCTCCGACCCCACCAACCTGCGCGAGCTGGGGTCGATCGTCACCGACGACAACGTCGAGGGGAGCACGGTCGCCGGCGACCGGCTGTGGGTCGCGGCTCACGACGGCGGGCTCATCGCCTTTGCGCGGGGCGAGGGGGCAGAGCTGACCGAGCTGGGTCGCCTCACGGACCTCAGCAACCCGTGGACGGTTCGCGTCGATGGGCCCGTGGCGTACGTGGCCGACGGCGCCGGCGGGCTCGCGGTGGTCGATGCGTCGGATCCCGCGGCGATGTCGGTCATCGCGCGGCTGGACGTCGGCGGAGCGGTCAAGGACCTGGAGCTGGACGGGGATCGCCTCTGGCTGGCCGCGGGCACCGCGGGGGTCGCCGTGGTGGACGTGTCGACGCCGTCGGCGCCGGTGCTGCTGGACCAGGCCGACACGCCGGGCTCGACCCTGGCCGTCGCCCGGGGCGACGGGTTCGTGGTCGGCTCCGACTGGAACGATCTGCGGGTGTTCGACTCGACGGACCCCGATCGTCTGGTGCCCCTGGGCCGCGAGCCCGTGACCCTGCGCAGCGGCAAGCCCAGCCGAACCCTGGGCGTGGCGGCGTCGGGGACGGCGATCTTCTCGGGCAACTGGACCGAGCTGGTCTCCTACCGATTCCACCCCGACGGCGCGGCGCCCGACGCGGTGTTTTCCCCCCGCAGCCTGACCCTCCCGCTGGACGACGCCCCACGCGGCCTGCTCCGCCTGAGCAACGACGGCACGGAGCCCCTGTCCATCGAAGGCTGGGCCACCAACATCGACGGGTTGGCGGCGGCGGAACTGGACGATCTGACCGAGCTGGCGGCCGGCGAAGAGCAGACCGTCGTCGTGTCCTACGACGGGGCCCGCGACCAGTTCGACGGCTGGGCCGCCTTGCTGTCCGACGACCCCGACCAACCCCGGGCGTGTGTCGACGTGCGGCTTGGCGGGCAGGGAGTCGTGGTCGGAGAGACAGCGTCTCCCTACGTGTTTGCGGGGGCGCTGGGCGGCGACTCGATCGCCCTGGAGTCCCTGCGTGGCCAGGTGGTGCTCCTGGCGTACTTCGCCACCTTCTGACCCGTGTGCAGTCTGGAGTTTCCGGACTTGGATTCCAATCTGCACCAACGGCTGAGCGGCGAGGGGCTCGCCGTCGTCGGCGTCGCCACCGGCGGCTTCTCGGAGACCGACGACACGCTGGCGGCCTTCCTCGAACAGACGGCCGTGACGTTCCCGGTCGTCTGGGACACCGACGGCAGCTACGGCGACTGGCGCTTCCCCGACGGCGCGCTGTCGCCGTACCCCCGGCAGGTCGTGCTCGGGCGCGACGGCGTCGTGAAGTACCTCGCCCACGAACACGACGAGTCAGCGCTGGCCGCCGTCATCGAGGCGGCCCTGGCCGAGTAGAGGCGGCTACGGAGCGGCGGGCGTGGGGTCCGGCTGCTTGCGGGCGGCGTCGGCGGGGCCGGTGCGCAGGGGGACGAAGGGCCCGCCTTCGCCGTACAGCGCGTGGTACGTCTGCCAGGTGCCGACCACCCGCTTGATGTAGTTGCGGGTCTCGTCGTAGGGCACGGTCTCCACGAACGCGTCGAGATCGTGGTCGCCGCGCTGGCGGAGCCACTTGTTCATGGCCCCGGGGCCGGCGTTGTAGGAGCCGATCGCCAGGGGCGTGTGGCCAGCCCACCGCGTCATCAGCCCGTTGAAGTAGGTCGAGCCGATGGACAGGTTGGTCTTGGGGTCTCCGAGGTCCTTGCGGGTGATGCGGATCCCCATCTTGCGGGCGACCTCCTTGGCCGTCGGCCACATGAGCTGCGACAGGCCCGCGGCCCCGGCCCAGGACTTGACCCCCGGGGAGAATGCGCTCTCTTCGCGGACGAGGCCCTGGAACGTGCGGCGGTCCCACACCACGTCGGGGGTGACCTCTTGCACGAGGTCCCAGTAAGCCTCGGGGTACCCCAGCAGCAAGGAGGGGCGGCTGTCGGCGGCCAGCTCCGGGAATCGCTGCCGGAAGCGCATGCGGAAGAGGTTGTGGCTGGCGTGGTGGTCGCCGGCCTGGGACAGGACTTCGGACGCGAGCAGCAGGCTGCCTTCGCCCCAGGCTTCGAACGGCTTGGGGCCGAGCACGCGACGCAGCTCGTCGGCGGCGTCGCCGGGCATGCCGCCGCGCAGCAGGTCGAGCGCTTCGGAGAAGCCCGCCCGCGCGGCCAGCTCCTCGTCGAGGACGTAGGCCGCGGGGCGGAGGGGACCGGCCCGCAAGGCGGCCAGGCTCGCTTCGGCTCGGGCGGCGGCGGCGGCGGCGGCGGCGGGGTCTTCGCGGTGCAGGCGCCAGTGGGCGAGCAGCCCGTACCAGGACAGCGGGTGGTCGGCGGCGAGGTCGCCGAGCTCGGCTCGGGCGGCGGGGGCGTCGGCGCCGTCGAGGCGGAGGCGGGCGTTCCAGTACCGGCCTTGGAGGATCCGCTTGCGGGCGGGTCCCCGGGGGTCTCCTTCGACCATGGTCTGCAGCCAGGGCATCGCGGCGTCGTGGTCGCCGCTGGCGATCCCAGCCCAGGCCATGCCCCACAGGCCCCGGCCGATCATGTCGCCGTCGGGGTGGCGGGTGGCCATCTCGCGGAAGAGGTGCCGCGCTTCGTCGTGGCGGCCGGCGTCCAGCCGCTCCTCGCCGGCATGGAAGAGGGCGTCGTCGGCGAAGCGGTGCTCGGGCGCCGCGTTGGCCAGGGCGATCCAGGCATCCACGGCCTCGTCGGAGCGCCCGAGGCGGCCCAGCGCCTGGGCGTGGAGGTACCGGCCGACCACCCGTCGGTCGCCCTCGGGGCAGTGCTCCACGGCCCAGCTGAGTCGCTTCACGGACTCGGTGTACTTGCGCTTCTTATGCCAGGCGCGGCCCAGCTCGACCATGCCGTCGCACGCGACCGGCGCGTCGGCGGCCTGGATGGCGTCTTCGTGGCCGCCGAGCAAGGAGATGACGTCGTCCTTGCGGTGCGCCTTGCCCAGCGACGTGGCCCGCAAGACCCGGTCGTCCAGGGAGACGTGCTCGGCCGCGGGAACCCGGGCGCGCAGCACGGCCATGGACGCTTCGGCCTCGGCGAACGCCTCGGTGTTGCGGCCGTCGGTGCACCAGATCCGCTTGCAGGCGGACCACGCGGCCAGGGCGTCGCCCTCGCCGTCGCGGACCTTGAGGGCCCGGGCGCGCAGGACGTCGGCGCGCAGGGCGAGGCTGGTGTCCGTCCGGGGCTCGTGGCCGGCCGGGGTCGGGGGGCCGGAGGCGCCGAGCAAGCTCAGCACGGCGTCGGCGTCGGGGGTCGCCAGGGCCAGCTCCGCCCGGACCAGCGCGGCCTCGGGCCACCAGCGGGAGGCGGCCGGCACCGCCGCGAACGCGACGTCGGCATCCGCCGAACGCCCCAGCGCCCGGAGGGTCTGACCGCGCACCCACTGCCGGAGCCCGGCGGCGTAGGGGGCCGATGCGGCCTCGGCGGCGTCGAGCCGGCGCAGGGCGCCGTCGTGATCGCCGGCCATCTGGGCGGCCAGGGCTTCGCGCAGGGCGGCCGAGGCCGTGGCGCGGGGATCGTCGGCGGGGAAGGGGAGGAGCGCGTCGGCGGGGATGGTCGGGGGGCCTGGCGGTTCCGGCGGCGGCGCGGGCTCGACTTGCACGGCGACCGTGGGGGCGCTGTCGTCGTCGTCGGGGACCTGAGCCCCCGGGGTGCAGGTCTTCAGCAAGACCGCGGTGCCGAGCACCGCCGATCGGATCGCGCCTGGAATCATCCCGCATCCCTTCGCTCTGCTGCGGCTCCCCCGTGCGGGTGAGGGCCGCGTACCACCTGGTCGGGCCGAAGCCCGGCTGCAGCCTACCGGTTGTTGGCCGGACCGAACGGCCTGCCTGCTGGCGAAACCCGCACCGGGAGCCCTAGCATTCCCCCGTGATTCGAATCGCCTTGCTTTGCTTGCTCCTCGCCGGCTGCGCGACCACCCGCGGCCCGGTCCACGGGATCGTCCAGGTCGACGGCGACGCCGTGAGCCTGGATGTGCGCGGTCAGGTCGTTCCCGTCGCCGCGTCGCGCGATCTGCTGGCCGAGCTGCGGAGGCTGGACCGGGCGGGCGTGGGGGTCCGGGGAGCGATCCAGGGGGGCACGCTGCGGGTCCGTTCCTACGAGTTGGTCGAGGGGCCCGACGGTCTGCCGGCCTACTACGGGACGCTGGTCGTGGACCAGGGCGGGCCGGTGCTCAAGGACGAAGTGACCGGCGCGCGCATCGGACTGCGGGTCCTCGACCTCGAGGAACTCAGGCAGCAGCACGGCGCCCGGCTCTGGGTCACCGGGACCTTCGTCGGCGGGCAGGTCTTGATGGTCGCGAGCTGGGGCATACTTCAGCCCGCGGAGTGACGGCCCCGGACCCGTCGTCGCCGCGAGGGCCCCATGAGCAGCACCGCCTCCCACTGGATGCGCCGCCTCGTCGCTCTGCGCCGCATCACCGCGGCGCAGCAACTGGGCTGGCAGTCGCGCCTGGAGCAGGCCCTGCGGCTCGGGGCGGCGGCGCTCGGCGCCAGCTCGGGCAGCATCTGCAGCCTGGTGGGCCGCGACGGGGCGTTGCGGGTCGAGGCGGCGTGGCCGCCGGGCACCCTCGAGCCGGGGCGCCGGCTGGAAGCCCACCGCACGGCGATGCACTTCCAGGTGGAGGACACGGCGCAGGTGTCGGTGTCTGCGGGCAACGTGCCCGAGCTCGCCGACCCGTACGCCGACGGCATCACCTCGGACCGGGAGTCGATCAGCGCGCCCCTGAAGGCGGCCGCCGGCCCCGTCGGGGTGGTCTCGTTTCGGCGACTCGATCGCCAGCCGTGGACCGAAGCCGACGAGGCGTTCCTCGAGGTGCTGGCCGCCTGGCTCGCCGAGTCCATCGCCGTGAGGACCGCGCGGCGCGATCTGCGGGACGCCCGGGCGCGCATCGAGACGACGGGCGCCATCGACCCCGAGACCGGCTTGCCCAACCGCATCCTGGGCCTCGACTACCTCGACCGCGAGGTGCGCCGCGCCGGGCGCACCAACGAGCCGCTGTCGGTCTGCCTTCTGCAGGTCCCCCAGTTGCGCTTCCTCGTCGGCGGCGACGAGCCGGAGTTGGCGGCCCGGGCGCTGAAGGCCGTGGGGTCGGCCCTGGACAGGGTGAAGCGCGAGCTGGATGTGGCGGTGCGCTACTCGCGGGGCGAGTTCCTGCTGGTCTGGCCGGGCACCGACCCGGTGCAGGCTGAGCTCGCGGCCCAGCGGCAGACGGCCGCCATCGCCGGCCTGGACCTGGGCGACGGCGCCGTGCTGCGCGGCTTTGTGGGGCTCGCCTCCTGGCTGGCCCCCGAGGAGACCGACGACCTGGTGGACCGCGCCGACGCCGAACTGCGCGAAGCCGTCGCCAGCGGCGCCCGGATCTCCGCGCTGACCTGAGGTCGCGGGGGCGGTTCTAGTGCCGGAAGTGGCGCGTGCCCGTCATCACCATGGCGATGCCGTGCTCGTCGGCCGCCGCGATGACTTCGGCGTCGCGCTTGCTGCCGCCGGGCTGGATGACCGCCGTGCAGCCCGACTCCGCGGCGGCGTCGAGGCCGTCCCGGAAGGGGAAGAACGCGTCGCTGCAGAGCACGCAACCGGCGGTGTCGAGGCCCGCCGTCTTCGCCTTCATCACCGCCATGCGGCTGCTGTCGACGCGGCTCATCTGCCCGGCGCCGACGCCGATGGTGGCCGTGCCCTTCGCCAGGACGATCGCGTTGGACTTCACGTGCTTGCCCACCCGCCAGACGAACTCCAGGCTCGCCATCTCCTCGTCCGTGGGCTGTCGCTTCGTGACCACGCGGCGCTCCTCGGGGCCGGCGTCGTCCCAGTCGGCGACGAGGTAGCCGCCCATCACCCGCTTCAGGAACGGCGCGCCGCGGGGCGTGTCGTTGAAGTTCGGGATCTCGAGCAG